>Ga0207034_1018_pt1 | contig 33876 bp, 32 predicted proteins | sample Alteio_BWMinCont_36_FD_153269 | JGI IMG/M metagenome (GOLD analysis project Ga0207034, IMG submission 153269) | Enriched cells from forest soil in Barre Woods Harvard Forest LTER site, Petersham, Massachusetts, United States -... | ecosystem: Environmental > Terrestrial > Soil > Temperate forest >...
ATTTGATTTTAATGGAGTCCAACCTTGCAGATAGGCAAATGGATGGTTGGAAATTGTGCCGACATCTCAAGGATGATGAGCAACTACGCAAGATATGCTTGGTTATGGTAACTTCCCACCCAGATCAATCACTAGCATTAGAAGCAGGGGCTGATCTCTATTTGCCTAAGCCATTCGAAATGTCTATTCTTCTCAATGAAGTTAGTTTGTTGTTGAGATAATAAAAAACTACAGTTTTTCCAGTACCCAATCTACTGCTTGAACAATAGTGTCAGCAATAAATTCTGATTTAATCTGTTTTTCGTGCAATTTTATCAGACTCGATTCTCCGTAGCCGGTCTTAACCAAAATGGAATGGGCTTGGCAATTCAAAGCAAGTTCAACATCCGATACTTTATCGCCAACCACAAAAGAATGTTGTCGACTTAAACTAAGATGTTCAGCATAAGCACGATCAATGAGCCCAGTTGCTGGCTTTCTACAAGGACACACCATGGCCAACTGCGGATTAACACCATCAGGCAGATGCGGACAATAATAGACAGCATCTAGAAAAGCACCTTCTTCTGCTAATAAATGCTGCAACCGTTTGTGTAATTGTTGAATATGAGATTCAGGATAATAATTACGGGCAGCACCTGATTGATTAGTAGTCAAAATTGCCGCTACCCCTGCCTCATTCAAGCGCTTAATTGATTGAGCAGCCCCTGGGATCAATATCAAGTCATCAATATGCCGAATATAGCCTACTTCTACATTCAAGGTACCATCGCGATCCAGAAAGACCACGGGCTTTGCATTATTAGACATAGTATGTAGAGGAAACCTTACAGGTTATCAGGTATAGGAGATCCTTCTGGTAACGTTGGTGAGGTTTTTTGGAAGCGTTCAGAGCGACCAGAAGTATAGTACCGTTCATCCAAAACCGTAGGTTCAACTTGGAACATATTGACATCGCGCGTTCCTTCCACTCTACCCAATTCTTCTGGTAGTTTTAGCTGCCCTGGTGTACCAGGTAATATGATTTCCGGACGCACTGATATAACAAGCTCACTTTCGTTCTTAGAGAATGCCTTGGAACGATAAAGGGCACCTAAAACAGGTATTTCTCCCAGAACTGGATTCATGTCCACTTCACGGCCAACGTTAGATGTAATCAAGCCCGCTATAAACAATTCCTGACCTGGTTTCAATTCAACAATGGTCTGAGTCTTTCTTGTCGTAAAGGAACTGATAGGCGTAGTAGATCCAACAAATTCCAAAGAGTTTGCAGCGCTCAAAATACGCTCTTCAGGAGATATTTCTAAATTAATAACCCCATTTTCTTGTAAGATAGGAATTATATTTAGTCTTAAACCAAATGGTTCGAATGAAATTGACTGTAAAGAAGTACCAGCAGTAGCAAGTTGTTGTTGGATTGGCACTTCGCCACCGGCTAGAAAAGATGCCCGTTCCCCAGATACAGTCACCAAAGTGGGCTCAGCAAGAATACGAGCTCGACTTTGTTCTATAGCACCTTGAATTAAAGGAGAAAGCGACATACTACCATGTCCTACCCTATAAGCCGCAGTGCTAGCAAATAGATTAGCCAGGCTGGAAGCAGCAGAAGTAAAGGTAGCACCACCAGGGGCACCAAATAAAACAGCACTTGGTAAAAGAGCGGCTGGTGCTTGAGCAAAAATTGGTAAACCGATACCAGCAATATTTTGAGCCAGCCCTAGTAAGCCAACTTGATTGGCCAAAGCAAAACCAGCGGAATTCAAAGCAGAAAGACCAGTATTGCCCCCATTTATTTGCATACCTGGCCACGAAATTGCATTTTGGGCACCTATAACCGGATTAGCAGAACCACCAACACCAAAACCAAAAGTATTAGTTGTCATATTGATACCAAATTGAATACCAAGAGCTCTGGCTGTTGCCGTATTCATTTCCAGGAAAGTAACATGCAATACAATTAAAGGAACTTTTCTCACTCTAATCATGCTCGTTACCCGGCCACCATCACTGGTGACTAATTGAGCACGACCAATATTGTTTGGTAGATTTGGAAAATAAGTAAATTTATCTACTTGCCCAAGCTGAGCCAAAGCACCAGCCTGACCCCCACCACCAGCACCACCGCCGCCCTGGGCTGCCTGCTCACCAATTCTAGCCAATATTAACCGATTATTGGCAACCTGAATATTACATCCTCGATCATCCATGAATACATTTGCGGTAGCAAAAGCTCGAATAATTGATTCTGGATAGTCCACATCGCCTAATAGGACCACCCGATCAACACCATTAACATTATATGTTTTGATGATAATCCGCGGATCAATTTCCCTCAGCGTAGATTGCAGTTGACTAAAATCACGGTTAACTCTCAAATCAACAGCTATCGAGTTACCAGCATCATCCCAGAGAAGCATAGTTGCTATACCTGGGGTTTTACCAAGGAGAACAAATTGATTCTCAGTAATTATGACCGGTTCAGCAATAGAAGGATCGCTCACATGCGTTCTTACTATTTTGTTTTTAGTTCTAAAAGTCCTGGATTGAGATACCTTCAAATCAATAACATTGCTCGGTTTAAATTCCTCAAGATCCAAGGAACCAGAAACAATAGGCGGTATCGGAGAAGCTACCACCTCGCCGGAGTTTGCTTGAGCTAAAAAAATATTATCAGTCTTATCGCTGTGAATTTGCTTTTGTCCAGCTTTAGCAGCAGCTATAAGCGTATTCCCTTGAGATAACAACAGGCTTACACTTAAACTTAGGCCCAAACCATACCGTGACATACTATACTCCCTATCTACAGCACCAGATATCTTAAGCAGAGTTTCCTTCATTTAACACAAGCTCCTATTCATTCTCAGGGATAGGTGAACCTTCAGGCAAAGTAGGCGATGTCTTTTGGTAACGCTCAGACCTGCCAGATGTCCAGAACCGTTCGTCGATAACGGTTGGTTCAACTTGGAAAAGATTTGTATCGCGGGGACCTTCAACCCTACTAATTTCTTCAGGCAATTTGAGTTGACCTGGGCTGCCAGGCAAAATTATCTCTGGCCGAATTGCTACAACTAATTCACTCTCATTTTTGTTGAAAGCTTTGGAACGATACAAAGCTCCTAAAACAGGTACTTCACCTAAAACAGGAGTTTTGATAATGTCTCTACCATTATTGCTTGTAATCAAACCAGCAATAAACAGCTCTTGCCCCGGTTTCATTTCTACGATGGTTTGAGCCTTCCTAGTTGTAAAGCCGGGTATAGCAGTCATCAACGACGAGGGCTGGAAAGAAATGACATTAGAAACCAATCTTTCCTCTGGCGAAATCTCTAAATTAATATTGCCATTTTCCATCAATACAGGGATTATGTTCAGGCGCAAACCAAACGGCTCGAACACAACTGACTGCCCTGTCGTACCAGCAGCAGCTGACGATTCAATAACAGGAATTTCACCACCGGCAAGAAAAGCAGCTCTTTCGCCAGAAATAGTAACAAGGGTTGGTTCGGCTAAAATGCGGGCCCGGTTTCTGGTGATAATACCCTGAATAGTCGGATTAAATGACAGGATTCCTGACACACCAAGCCCGCGGTGTATATTAGATAAGGATGTGAATATGTTTTGTAAATTACCAGTACCAAAGTTAGCACCACCCGGAGAACCCAAAAGTACTGAAGTAGGCAACAAAGTGCCCGGCGGTTGATTGACTACAGCTTGACCAATACCACTCAAAGCATTACTCAAAAGTACCCCACCAGACTGTACACTGCTGACAGAGGTATTGGACACAAACGCTACGGGTCCGACAAGTTGCGGCGAAGGCACACCAGCAATAACCCCTGTATTAACAAAAGGAACAGTACCGTTAATAATAGGTGTACCACTTCCATTATTACCACCAAGACCAAAGGTGTAATTGGCACCTGTGTAAGTGATACCCAACTGGACACCAAGTTCTCTAGCAGCAACCGAGTTCATTTCCATAAAAGTACAATGCAATACGATCATAGGTACTTTTCTGACCCTAATCAGACTGGTCACCCTACCACCATCACTGGTGATTACTTGCGCTTTGCTTATATTGTTGGCTAAGTTCGGGAAATATGTATAGCGATCGACAAGTGACAATTGAGACAAGGCACCCGTTTGACCACCAGCTCCTCCTTGACCACCACCTTGAGCTGACTGCTCACCAACTCTAGCAGTTATAAGTCTGCTATTAGCAACTTGGATGTTCATACCTCGATCATCCATAAATACATTGGCAGATCCAAAGGCCCTTATTACAGATTCAGGATGATCAACATCCCCAAGCAGAATAATACGATCTGAACCACCAGCAAAAATAGGCTTTACTATAATACGGGGATCAACTTCCCTTAACGCCGCTTGCAATTGAGAGAAATCACGAGTAACCCTTAAGTCAATGGTAGCAGAATTGCCAGCATCATCCCATAAAACCAGAGTAGTTCCACCGGATGCGTGCCCTAATAACACCAGCTGATTTTCTGTGACAAGAATTGGCTCGGCAATTGAGGGGTCACTAATCGAGACCCGCACAATTTTATTCTTTAACTTAAAGGTACGAGATTGAGCAATTTTCAGCTCAATTACATTGGAAGTTTTAAGCTCTTCGAGATCTACAGTACCAGTCACCACAGGGGGTATTACAGTCGCTCCCACATAATCAGGATTGCCTTGTGCCATTAATTGGTCGGGAGCAAGTTGAGCAAGTAAATGCTGATGCTTCTTCCTTGTTCCACTAAGACGATTAGCAATTAAAGCCTTGTCCGTAAGTTCGATAGAAGGATGAATGGTTAATACCGCTGCCGGCAAACCCATTTTATCTTCGACACCAGTTTCTCCAGGACCTAATAGAAATAATGAATGTCCTTTTTTAAAAGTACCATTCTTTGTTATATTAGAAGAAGGAATTTTATCTTGTGCATTGCCCGCATGCGCTGCAGGGGCAGCACACAAAGTTGCCGGCATTAGTATCAAGGATACACTTAATGCTAAGCACACTCGGGATTTAATCATTATATTCGTCCTCGTTTTCCTCTAACATTTAACCCGCATTTGCTGCCCACACTATGAAGATTATTATTTTCATTTTCCTGAGTAAAAGACTCAAGCACCAAATTATTGATTTTTATGTTACCACCATATTTAGCGTCAAGTTAAAATTGAGGGCACCTAATTACTATACATGAATTATTTACAAAAACCAGATAATGATATTACTTCGAAGCAAATTATTTTTCACTACTTTAACAATAGATGCTGAAATATACCAGGGTTTGCATATTTTAGCTAGGCACCACATACGGAATTATATATCTCGGGCACCATTAATGGGGTCAATACCACCGGCAAGGTCATCCCTTTAAAAATCATGACAACCACATTTGGTGCAGATTTTTTGTTATGTAATACCTTCGACCTGACTTCAGCGCGGACTGCTGGCTAGATATTTCCTTGATCGCGGTCAGCGAATATATTCGTTGGGATATTGATACACTAATATCACTGGCGGTGTGTGCGACCGTAAAAGGAAATTAACAGCATTTAGTAAGCGCTGGATTTACCACCTGTCAAACAATGCAGTTGGCTATGATATTCCCATTGGTGTCAGCATCCAATACTATGGAATGACATTTGCCGACAAGCAATTTATGAGCTCAGCTTTGCCGCAAGTAAACCATTAAATGCGCCCAGTATGCGCAAAAATTTTTTCTGAACTTAGGCAAATCTATTAATCTAAGACATAGAAATGTTATATACTCAGATCTAATCTTTTAGATATCCTCTATTAGATTGAATGGTGTGAACATGTCATCTAATACAAATCTAAATCAAATATAAATGGGTGATAAATCGTGCCAGGGGCACGATTTTAGCAACCCATTCTTCATTTAAGGATTAAAATGGAACAGGGAGATAAAAACATAGCCGTGGCTGAAAATAATAACGAACCAGACAAGGTATTAGTTGTAGATGATGAGGCTTCTATTAGGCGCATCTTGGAAACCCGTTTAAAGCTTGCTGGCTATAACGTGGTAACTGCTGGCGATGGACAGGAGGCCCTAGAACAATTTCACGGGTTTCAACCAGATCTAGTAATTTTAGATGTGATGCTCCCTAAAATGGATGGCTATGAGGTCTGCCGCGAAATACGCAAAACGGCAGACACGCCCATAATCATGCTCACAGCAGTAGCTGATGTATCTAATAGAATTCAAGGTTTAGAAATTGGGGCTGATGATTACGTAGTCAAACCGTTTAGTCCAAGCGAACTGGAAGCCAGAATTAAGGCAGTATTGCGTCGTACCGTAGAAAGACAACAAGAAACGGGACAAACAAAGAGTACCAATGTAATAACTATTGGCAACCTGAAAATTGATCTGAATAAGCGCCAAGTGACCCGCAAGAACGAACGTATTCGCTTGACAGGCATGGAATTTAGTTTATTGGAACTGCTAGTTACCAATTCTGGTAAGCCTTATTCGCGCGGAGAAATCTTACAACAAGTTTGGGCTTATCCCCCGGATCATCGAATTGATACACGTGTAGTAGATGTACATATAAGTAGATTGCGTTCCAAATTAGAAGAAGATTCTTCAAACCCGGATCTTATACTAACCGCCCGTGGCATTGGCTACATGTTCCAAAAGATCAATTAACACATATAAGCGAGCAAGGAATGGCGAGGAGCCTTCCGCCAGCGAACGATTAAGAATACGCGCGTTGAGCCGAGGTACGAAGGCGAAGCAGCGCTTAACTATAGATAGTACGACTGAGCGAGGCAAGGGCGCTGGAGAAGCGTCTGATAGCCGAGCGATCGAGAAAACGCGCGTTGAGCCGAGGTACGAAGGCGAAGCAGCGCTTATATTAAGTCCCCATTTGCCAGGAATTCATATAATCTTTCATCTCTTTAGTCAACTCATCTATATTAATAGATAGCGACTTAAGCTTAAGCTGTGCAATTTCATGATCTATGGACTTAGGCAGAGTTAACACTTGCGGATTAAGACATCCCTTATTCTTCACCAGATATTCAAGAGCCAGAGCTTGGTTAGCAAAGCTCATATCCATTACGCTGGCTGGGTGACCTTCGGCGCAAGAAAGATTGACAAGCCGCCCTTGAGCCAATACGTAGATATTGCGCCCATTTTTCAATTTGAATTCATCCACTAATGGTCTTACTTCGCGTTTGGCTTGAGCCAGTTTTTCCAATGCGACTATATTTAACTCCAAATCAAAATGTCCAGAATTGCAAACAATAGCTCCTTCTTTCATCAATTCAAAATGCGGACCATCAATTACATGCTTATTACCGGTGACAGTAATAAAAACATCGCCTAATTTAGCCGCTTCATTTATAGGCATGACCTCGTAGCCATCCATGAGCGCCTCTAAAGCTCTTATTGGATTAATTTCGGTGACAATGACGCGCGAACCCATTCCCCGTGCCCTCATTGCACAGCCTTTGCCACAATATCCGTAGCCAACTACTACAACTATACGTCCTGCGATGAGGCGATTGGTAGCACGGATAATTCCATCAAGCGTAGATTGCCCGGTACCATAACGATTGTCGAATAAATGTTTAGTTTGAGAATCGTTTACAGCTATGGCAGGAAATTTTAATTGTCCAGCTTTCTCCATCGCTATCAATCGATTGACCCCGGTCGTGGTTTCTTCGGTAGTACCAATGACTTGTCCAATTTGTTTGCTTCTTTCTTGCACCAAGGTCGCCACTAGATCACAACCATCATCAACAATCAGTTGCGGATTGTGATCGAGAGCAAGTTGTATATGACGATGATACATCTCAATCGATTCACCCTTTATGGCATGTATATTCAAATCATATTCTTTTACCAGGGCTGCCGCTACATCATCTTGGGTGCTCAAAGGATTGGAAGCGATAAGCAAGCAATCAGCTCCACCAGCAACTATAGCCAGCGCCAAATTCGCAGTTTCGCAAGTTATATGAGCACAAACAGAAATTTTTATTCCTTTAAAAGGCATTTCTTTTTTAAACCGCTGAGCAATTAAACCTAATACTGGCATATCGGTTGCCGCCCATTCGATACGATTGCGTCCAGCACTGGACAAACCCAGATCTTTAATTTCAGACGACATTAATGTATGTGGCACTTGCTCTTCCCTCATAATTGATTTTCCCAAAACTCTAACGTATGGCAGCAACAACAGATTTTTGCAATTTCTGTTGCTTAAAAGCACTGGTGGCAGCATATGTTGCGCGCTCTCCTAAGTCACGCTCGATGCGCAGCAATTGATTATATTTAGCAGTGCGTTCACTCCGACAGGGGGCGCCAGTTTTAATTTGCCCGCAAGCAACACCAACAGCAATATCTGAGATACTGGTGTCTTCAGTCTCACCAGAACGATGGCTTATCACATTGGCATAATTATTAGCCTTGGCTAAGTTAATAGCAGACAAGGTCTCACTTAAAGTACCTATTTGGTTAGGCTTAATTAGAACCGCGTTAGCGACACCGGATTCGATACCACGCTCTATGCGAGCAGTGTTAGTAACAAATATATCGTCTCCCACCAATTGTATTTTATCTCCTATTTGCTTAGTTAAATAGGCCCAGCCGTCCCAATCTTCTTCGGCCAAGCCGTCCTCAATACTTATAATTGGGTACTTCTTGACCAAATTCTCGTAATATGCACTCATCTCTTCACTACTTAAAGCCAAGTTTTCCTTACTTAGCTTATACTTGCCATCACTATAAAACTCCGAAGAAGCAGGATCTAGTGCCAAAGCTATTTCTTGTCCGGGCTTTCTACCAGCAAGCTCAATTGCTTCCATAATTAAAGTCAGGGCTTCTTCGTTCGTGCTCAATTTGGGCGCAAAGCCACCCTCATCACCCACACCGCAGGCAAGATTTTTCTTTTTAAGTACTTCTTGCAAGCTATAATAAACTTCAGCGCCCCAGCGTAAAGCTTCAGAAAACGAGCTAGCACCATGGGGAACAATCATAAATTCTTGAAAGTCAACTCCATCCAAGGCATGCTTGCCGCCATTAACAATATTCATCAAAGGCACAGGCAGAACATTTCCTGATAGACCCCCTATATAACGGAACAGGGGAATACCAAGCGCATTAGCTGCTGCCTTCGCTGCTGCCAGGCTCACCGCCAATATGGCATTAGCCCCCAGTCGAGACTTATCCTTAGTATCATCCAATTCAATTAATTGGGCATCAATTGCGCTTTGATTGAAGATATTCATACCAATCATTGTCTGCGCAATTATTTCTTGAACGTTGTTAACAGCCGTCAACACGCCTTTACCGCGATAACGGTTAGGATCTTTGTCGCGCAATTCAACGGCTTCAAATCTCCCTGTAGAAGCACCAGAAGGGGCCGCGGCTCTGCCGGTAGTACCACTATCTAAAACTATTGTTACTTCTACAGTTGGATTTCCTCTAGAGTCAAGAATCTCCAGCGCAGATATTTCTTGAATACGATTCATATACACCCCAAATTCGCCTTTATAGCTATTAGATAAGTAGTAGGCAGTGTCAGACTTTATCGCAAAATTAATCTTCAGCGAAATTTTTTGCTGCAAATTAAAGCAAGTTTAAGTATAATCCTGCCCATGTAGTCCTTCCTTAATTAAATGCTGGACTGCCTTCGAAAACTAGAAAATCCAAGACAAATTTACAAACTACTGTTACTAGCGCGTGTTTTCCCCTTATCAATGTTCAAAAAACTAGAAATGATGGCTAATTGTGAGACAAGTTCCGGGCGGAAGCTTTCAGGCTATTCAAGAATATTTCCAGCAAAAATCTTGCCGTTACTGTACAAATCAATTCTCTGCTGACGGCATTAAATTACTAAGAGAAGAACCCGGCGTATTTGTAGTGAGAGTAACTTGCCAATCTTGTGGGCATCCCCTCGGAGTGGCTATTGTTGGCGCCGTTACAAATCAAAGTAAGAAAGAAAAGAAATTACCGCCTGATTGGACACGCAAAGACTCTCACCGTCTGGGTCATTTGCCACCGATTTCATTTGACGATGTATTGGCAGCACATGAATTTTTCTCCCAATTGGATTGTGGTTGGCACCGTCATTTGCCTCAATAAGCCAGCAAATTTAATTTATTATTGACAATTCCGCCCACCAAGAAACATTAAGCTAAGGGAAATTCGGCTTGCCAAGTGACCATTGATTGATATCTATTCATATTATCCAATTTGGTTTAGCATATTAATAGGAGTCAGCCCGCAGGACGTATGTCCAGATTTTATTGAATCAGTCTTTATTCTCGCCAATATAAGCGTAGATTCAAAGCAAGCCTTCTACAATAGTTATGTGAAACCTCTTTTTAGGCCCGGTCTTCGCGGACGGAGGTAGTTATGGTTTCAAACAAAAATCACGAAAGAGAAAAGTGGATCAGCCAATTGGTCAACCCGATTCGCAATGATCTTCTATCCGGTGCAGCAGAACTTGCCTTGCAAGCTATCAATGTTTTTCAAAGTATATTGTCTTCATCTAATACTACACAAGTAAGTGAATTAAGAGAGGATCTCAAATTTGCAGCCACTGAGCTTGTTCATGCCCAACCAGCCATGGCATCACTATTTAATTTGGCCAATACCATATTAACCGCAGCAAGCAGGGCTAATTCAATAGTGGAAATAAAAAATGAATGCCACAACGCCTTAGACCAATTTGAAAGATTTTTGTGCGATAGCGTAGCAAAAATTGCCGATATAGCTTTAGATTTAATGCCTCCCGGCGAGATGGTGTTCGCTTATTCATTTAGCTCCACAGTTGTCAGTTGTCTCTTAAATGCTCGTGCTCGAGGCCGATACTTCCGTGTTGCCTGTTCTGAGTCTCGCCCGAGCATGGAAGGACGTAAATTAGCTACACGTTTAGCTGCCGGCGGCATAGAGGTAATTTCAACTTTCGACTCAGCCATGGCTATGCTCCTGCCGAGTTGTAGTATTGCCTTTATGGGCTGTGATGCTGTAGGCAGCCCTGGTTTAGTGAACAAGTCTGGCTCGCTTTTGCTCGCGCTCGCTTGTCACGAAATGAAAATACCGCTTTATGCTCTTTGCGATTCAACAAAAATAGTTGACGATGAACGCGTTTTCGAATTTGAAAATCATCAACGGCCTGGTATTGAAGTTTGGGAAGACGCACCGCCAGGAGTTACAATTTTAAATAGACAGTTTGAGTTAATACCTTTTGACTATATAACTGGACTAGTTACTGAAAAAGGACTCTTTACTGAACGTGATCTGGCCAAGCATATATCAAGGCTGTCTATTCACCAGGACTTACAAACAGTCTCGCGTTAGTCCTTTGGGTATCGTTAGTCTCGCTAACTTATCCTCTTTTAGCGTTCTCATATTGTTCGCCGTTCAACTTTGCTATCTACCTGCAGTGCAAGCAAAGTTGGGTAGCTCTATAGAAACATTCAAGCAAAGATTGGCCAGTACTTTTAAGCTCGTCAATCAAGAAACCAAAAATCAAAAAACTTACTACCATTTCTCCCTTGTTCCTGATAAAAAAGTAGAAGATTCAGCACCTGGTTTCGGCGCTGGTCTAACTATCACTACTGAGGGTGGCAAAATTGCCGGCGAGTCGCTTTTAGTACGTGTGGGGAGCTCTTACGACGACACAGGCAAAAAGCTAGCGGCCATTCTTTGTCTAAACTTGGCCTATGACGCCCTTGATAAGCCAATTCCAAAGGAGGGAAAAGATCAAGATGCTGAATTCAATGCATATTTAAGAGCGGTATCCGATGCCCTTTTGAATAAACCAGGACGGATAAGTTACCCCGGTTATTCCGGACAACTTATATTCTCCCAAACTAATGATGGGAATTTGTTATTCGTAATTAGTAAAATGCAGACACATCATTAGAACTATTATGGATACAATCCCCGCAAATTTCTAGCTTCAACCACCCTAGATAGAGCTATTTGCATAGCGGCATCGCGCAGCGAAACCTTTTCTTTATCAGCAACAGCGAAAACTCTATCGCAAGTATTCACAACTAGAGCTTTCAAGCGCTCAATTGTTTCTTCTTCTGTCCACAAAAGCCTGATTAATCCCTGCACCCACTCATAATATGCAATAGAAAGACCGGCAGCATTAGCTAATATATCTGGTACTAGAGGGATGTCTCGCTCATGCAATATATCATCTCCTTCTGGAGTAGTGGGGGCATTCGCTCCTTCGACTACTAATTTGCATTGCAATTTGCGAGCATTGTCTTTATTTATCTGATTAGGGATAGCGCACGGAATAAGAACGTCACACGTTTGCTCAAGTAATTCCTCATTACTTATATGCTCAGCTTGACGGTATCCTTTAAGATTCCCAGGTTTTTCATTTCTATGGGTAAGCTCAGGTAGATCAATGCCTTTATTGTTAAATATGGCACCACTACTGTCTGCTATGCCAATAATTTTATAGCCATGTTCATGCAAAATTTTTGCCGCTGCTGAGCCTACCATGCCAAAACCCTGAATAATTACAGTAGGAACCTGCCCTGCAATTTTCAAACGCTTTACTGCTTCCAGTGTACAAAGAGCCACGCCAAATCCTGTTGCTTCATTTAGACTGACAGAACCACCAATTGATTTAGGCTTGCCGGTTACCACAGAAGGCACAGTGTACCCCACATTCATACTAAAAGTATCCATGACCCAAGCCATCGTTTCTTCATTAGTATTTAAATCTGGTCCCATAATGTCCTGATTGGGACCGAGGAATGGGATCATCTCTGTCACATAACGCCTGGTTAGCCGTTCCTTTTCTGTTTTACTCAGTGTCTTGGCGTCGACTCGGATGCCACCATGGGCGCCACCAAAGGGAATATTCATAAGCGAGCACTTCCAAGTCATTAGCATAGCAATTGCCGCCACTGAACCAAGGTTTACTTGCGGATGAAAACGAATGCCGCCAGCCCCAGGACCAAGGGCCAAGTCATGATGCACCCGGTAGCCCCAGAATGACTTGACATCACCATTATCTAAATGTATAGGCAATACCACTACCATTGAACGCTTGGGTTGCCGCAAGGGCCCAATGACACTGTCATCGAATCCTAGTCGCCGCGAAACGCGCACAAGCCTATGCTCAACCATAGCAAACTCAGCATTCTCCCATTCATTGGCGATTACCGGATGATCTAATTTTTCTTTTTTTACCATGGCAGATTACGATAAGGAAAGACCAAATTGGGCTAGCCTGTATTCTAATACTTTTTCCTCAGTAATAAAGGAATGAAAGGCGTCAAGCTTAAGGAATTTAATTGCCGCATTGAGCAAAGCTTCTTCGCTAGCGTCAGACTTAAGCAGCTTATTATCGCTGCGCATAGCAAAGCTTCCTGTATCTAAGAGGGCCGGCAAAGGAGCAAGCCCAATAATTTCACTACCAGTAACAACAATACCCTGCATACTTGCCAAGCTGTTAACACCCAAATAGGCTTGATGCAGTGAAGTTTTTTTATAATCAAGCAAATTGAAAGAAATTTGACAGCACTTATATTCATCAATATACCAACCGATGGCTTGGCATTCCTGCCAAGTTACTGTTTCAACGTTCAAAATTTGTCCTGCCTTTTTTATCGACTCAGACAAATGCTGCTTATTGTATTGCCTGCTCTGGCGAATGGCCGCAGCAATAGCCTTAGCAATTTTCAAATCACTTGTATTCAAATTAACATTATAGGCAATATATGATGACCTGGCACCAATCACAGTGGCACCACTTTTAGCGTTGAATTCCTTGGGGCCAAAATCAGATTTAAAGCCCGGCGCACTCATACGTAACATTAAACTTTCATACTCACCTTTGCGTATACAAGCAAGATCCTTTCGTTCAGGGCTTTGAGCAGAATCAGCATATAAATAAACAGGTATTTTCAGTTCTTGTCCCACCCGCAAAGCCAGTTTTTTGCTTAGCTCAATACATTCGTTTATTGTTACATTCGCCAAAGGAACAATCGGGCAAACATCAGCAGCGCCAATACGCGGATGACTTCCTTTATGGTTGCGCATATCAATTAATTTTGATGCCATGGCAATAGCATTAAAAACAGCCTCAATTGTTGGTATTGGCGCTCCAGCAATAGTAAACACAGTACGATTGACAGATTTACCAATGTCAGTGTGCAATAGATAGGCACCCTCTACAGAAGAAATTGCCTGGGCAATATGAGCAATGATTCCTTGATCTCTGCCCTCACTTATATTAGGCACACATTCAATTAGCTGCATGTGCCCACTTCGAGGTAGCATATTCACGAACTTCTTGTTCTATCTGTTCAGTCAAATGATCGTAACGAGCTTTGCGCAGCTCATAGTCAGTCTGCAAATTCATCCACATCTGAGCCGACATGCCAAAACACTTAGACAAGCGCAGTGCTGTATCTATACTGATACTACGTTCCCCATTAATAATTTCAGTGACACGATTTGCAGGAACACTTAAAAGTCTGGCAAGGGCGTTGCCGCTTAACCCATGTGGCTCCATTAGTTCAGTTTTTAAAATTTCGCCCGGATGAATAGGCGGTAATAGTTTTTCTTTTTTTGACATCTTTAAACTCCTTTTCAATGATAGTCAACTATTTCGACATTGTACGAACCATCGTCTTGCCAAACAAAACAAATACGCCACTGATCATTAATTCTAATACTGTGCTGTCCGCTTCTTTTACCTTTCAAAACCTCAAGACGTAGTCCGGGAAATTGACTGAGATCGGCCAATTCTGTAGCGGTATGGAGCAATAAAAGTTTCTTTTTAGCAGAATTCGAAAAACTCTCAAATTTTCTAACTCGCTCATCCCTGAAGAGCCTGGAAGTCTCCCTACATTTGAATGATCTGATCATATGCTTAGCATAATATGTCAAACATAATATGTCAAGAGAGGTAAAATTAAATGTGTTTGAGCAACTGCCTTCGTTTATAATAACTTATTCTGGTTAAGAAGAGATAGGCTAAATGCTGCAAAAGATTAGACGGGTGATCACTGGACATAATCCTCAGGGTCAATCAGTCATTATCAGTGACAGCGCATCCCCACATAGTCTAACTCTGCTTGACAGTCCTGCCTTTGGGCTGACAGACCTTTGGATTACCCATACTATTCCTGTCAATAATTCAGATAATAATAGCGATGCTACAAAACGCGCAGTTAAATTAACGCCTCCTAGTGGCGGTTCAATATTCCGTGTAGTCGAGTTCCCACCAGAAAAACAAATAGCTGGAAAAGTTGATCGTAAAGCGGCTTTTGCCGCCTTATCGGCAAGCGATACTATAGACAGTCATAATGCTGCCCATCCGCTTATGCATAAAACAAACACTATAGACTATGCAATTGTAATTTCCGGCCAAATATATGCTGTATTGGAGGCGGGGGAAACCTTATTGCATACTGGTGATTGTCTGGTACAACGCGGAACTAATCATGCTTGGAGTAACCGCAGCGAGAAACCCTGCTTAGTTGCTTTTGTTCTCATTGACGCAAAACCAGTATAAAATCAATTACAGTAGAATTTCCAAAAATTCGGAGAGGGAGGGATTCGAACCCTCGATACAGCTTTTGACCGTATAACTTCTTAGCAGGAAGCCGCTTTCGACCACTCAGCCACCTCTCCCCATAAACTCTTATTCGGGACTGAACAAGAATAGTCTACCAATAAAAAACTATAGCATGTCAACAACTGTAAGGACTCACAATCAACAAAGCATTTTATAATTCCTTGCACCGTTTAAAGCACAATCTTAAAGCAAGCCGAGCACAACAAGACAAATCCAATAATATGAAATGGCCCCACCGAAAATAAGGCTGTCACCGCGATCAAGAAAGCCGCCATGTCCAGGAATGATAGAACCTGAATCTTTAACCCCAGCATCTCGCTTAAGCAATGATTCACATAAATCACCCAACTGACAGGCTAAAGACACAACTATAGCCATAAGAGGAGCTTGCCAGAGTTGGTAATGAAAAGGGTGGCTGGGGAAAAGATAATAATCAGACAAATAAACAACTAAAGTAGCAAAGAAAATTGCTGCAACAAGCCCCCCAATAGCGCCTTCAATTGTTTTTTTAGGGCTAATCTGGGGAAATAACAGATGTTTGCCAAATCTTTTGCCAGCATAATAAGCAAAAACATCAGTAGCCCAAACAATAAACAAACTACACCAGACATAGGCTAATCCCGGCTGTTGGAGAGGATTGGCAATTATTTCCACCCCGGGAGGATTTAGATTACGTAAAAGTACAAGATGACTAGGCATCCAACCAACATAGATAAAACCCAAAATAGTCGTAGCGATATCGGCTATGGTGGCAGGCGGTTGCTCATTACGAAATAAAAGACGAAAGAAGGCTATACACATACCAACGGTAAGAAGAATAGGGAAATGCTCGAGAGAAAAAGTCCAGGGTAGATTAAGTCCCGGCACGGCTGGCAGGGCAGCGATAACAAAAAAAGCAATAATCATGCCAAGTACTATACGGGCCGATGGCTTAATACCTTTTGCCCGCGCAATAGCAATATATTCTTTGCCAGCCATAAAGCTTGCAAAGCCGAGCAAAACAGCGAAAAATATGCCGCCGACCATAATGGCGGCAACAGCAATAAAAAACAATGTCCAGCCGTAAAAAACGCGCATTGATCTAGTTCAATTCACAGGCAGTAAACGGTTGATATAAGGATAACCGAAAGTGCATATTCCTGGCCAGCTTATTCTGCAAATGCAGTCTCGATAAATTTCCCTTGGCAAGCTCTTATTATTACTTAAGCTCCTTTGGGTTTTGCCATAAGCTTGGCTGCTGCCAATGCCGTCAGCGGTATAGTGAGAATAAGTCCCAGACTGCCACTTAAAGCTGAAGCGACCTCTGTTGCTACTAGATCAAGATTCAATAATTTATTGCTAGGCATTTGGCTCACTAAAATAAGCAAAGGCAAAGCGCCACCCGTATATGCCAAAATAAGAGTATTGGTCATCGTCCCCATGATATCGTGACCAATATTCATGCCTGATTTGTACAATTCAGATGGACCTAGCTCTTTATTTACTTGCACCATTTCGTTTATAGAAGAAGCAATTGATATTGCTACATCCATGATTACGCCAAGAGCCCCAATAAGCATACCGGCAGCTAAAAGACCACTATAAAAGATTGGATTTTTATTGGCAATCGCTAACGAACCGCGTAATATCTGCGCCTCTTCGCTCGACAAACCAGTAAGCGGCGCAAATTTTATGACAAGATAAGCAGCAATACCAGCAATCAGCACACCACATATAGTACCTATTATTGCTGCTGCAGCTTTGCGTGTGCGCCCACAAATAAATAGCATACTGGCCACGGTAGACACCAAACAAATAAAAACTGCAGTAATGAGCGGATAAACACCAGCCATACTTAATGGCAAAAGAATATAAGCGATGAGCAATACAGTAACAACAAGGCCAGCTAAGGCCTTCAGCCCAGTTTTGCCCCCTAAGAAAAGAAATACAACTAGAAAAACAAGAAACAAAATATAAATGATCGGAGCACGATGATAATCAGAAATATTGACCTCTGGTTTACTGGCAGCAGAGTTTGTTGCATTAGCCAAAGATGTAATAGATAGAACTACTTCACTGCCTGGCTTCACATCTATGTTATAAGCAGGATTATCGGTAATTTCATTAGTAATTTCAGTAACCAATTCTTTATAAGAACCTTCGAGAACTTTTACTTTTACAAGCTCCTGTTGACTGACGAGCCCCGCGCCATGAAGTAGATTTTGATTGAGCATAGGTTTGCTCACACTAAGTACACGCCCCACAACAAATTCTTCATTGATAGGCACAGTTTTAGAAGAATTATTTTCAGTATTTTGAGCCTGGCAAAGGGAACAATTTAAAAGCCAAAAGCTAATGAGAAGAATTATTTTCAAAACCCGTAAATTGAGCTTGGACACAGAAATTCCTTCCATTAGAAAAGATACGAGTTAAATATCATCAACGCGTTGTTGATTGTTGAGATATGGAAACAAGGGCAAGTCTGAGCCTTTATGTTCTCGGTTTAAATGCTTGTACGCTAATGGGGTAGCAACTCGACCACGAGCGGTACGCTGCAAAAATCCTTGCTGAATTAAAAAAGGCTCACACACTTCTTCTACTGTAGTACTATCTTCTCCTAGAGTAGCTGCTATAGTTTCTAGTCCAACTGGACCACCGTTATATTGATCAATCAAGATTTCTAAAAGCTTGCGATCAGTGTGATCTAATCCTAATTGATCTACCTGGTAAATATTTAAAGCTTCCTCAGCAAGCTCAGTTGTTAGAGTTACGCTGCCTTTGTATTGGCTGTAGTCTCTGACTAAGCGAATAAGTCTATTGGCAATACGTGGCGTTCCGCGCGCTCGTGCAGCAATTAATTTCACTGCCGAATCCATTAGCTCTAGCTTCATCAAAGAAGCAGTGCGACTAATAATCCGCCCTAATTCATCTTGTGTATAAAAATTCAAACGACAAACAAAGCCAAAACGATCGCGTAGCGCATTAGCAATTGAACCTGCCCTGGTTGTGGCACCTACTAAAGTGAATTTTGGCAAAGGCAGACGCATAGTTCTAGTACCAGCGCCTTTACCAGCATTGAGATCGATAACAAAATCTTCCAAAGCTGGATAAAGTAATTCTTCTGCTATATGGCTTAATCGATGTATTTCATCTATAAATAAAACATCATTTTGTTGCAATTGATGAACAAGACCTAGAATATCTCTTGGGCGCTCTAAGGCAGGTCCTGAAGTTGTATAAATGCGGGCACCCATTTCATTGGCAATCACGCGCGCCAAGGTAGTTTTACCTAATCCTGGCGGACCATAAAAAAGTACATGATCTAAGGCATCCCCACGAGATTTAGCTGCCTCTATTGAAACAGTCAGCCACTCTTTCAGTTTTTCCTGTCCAATATATTCACCTAAAGTTTTCGGGCGCAAAGTAAATTCCACAGCCTGATCACCTGGGCTTTCCTTAGCAGAAAGCACAGTTTGACGGTGGTGTTTGACAGCATTGCTGGTCTGGTCAGTGCCTGGCCCAATATTTTGATTAGATTTTGTTCCAGAAGCTTTCTGCGGAGAAGCAGCAAGGTTATCTTGAGCTAATGCTTGTCTTTTATCCTGTTCGTTCGGCACAATAGTCATAGGTACCATTATCGCAAAGCTTTTTACTTTTACTGGGACAATTGCTTGATGAAAAGAACTCAAGGTGCAATTGCTAAATAATCAGTCATAATGTTCTTTGCATCCGCGCCCGTAGGGTTAAATTATATTGAGATCTAAAGTCAACTAGGCGATAAACATTGGCTGTTCTAACTACACCTATAACTCAAGAAAGAATATCACCTGTTTTAAGCAGTAGTTTGTCTGTTGTCATACCAGTTTTCAACGAGCTGCCTAATATAGAAGCTTTGTGCAAGAGAACTGTATCTGTCTTAAACCAGCTTGGCTGCCCCTGGGAAATCATTTTTATTGATGATGGATCCACCGATGCTTCTTATGCAACGTTGGTGCGTCTAGCAAGCATACGCCCTAACATAAAAGTTATCCGTTTTGTGCGCAATTTTGGACAAACTGCCGCCTTAGCTGCCGGCATTGACCATGCCCAGGGAGAAATAATCATCCCAATGGATGCCGATTTACAGAATGATCCAGCTGATATTGCAAGGCTGTTAGCAAAAATAGACGAAGGATATGATGTTGTAAGCGGTTGGCGAAAAAAACGACAAGACGAATTCATCAGCAGGCTTATTCCTTCGTGGCTTGCTAATAAACTCATTTCAATTATTAGCGGTGTTAGCTTGCATGATTATGGTTGTTCACTAAAAGCCTACAGACGCGAAGTTCTGAAGCATGTCAAACTTTATGGCGAAATGCATCGCTTTGTCCCCATTTATGCTAGCTGGGAAGGAGCTAAAGTAACAGAAATTCCGGTAAAACACTACGCACGTCGCTTTGGTAAGTCAAAATATGGCATCTCTCGCACCTTTAAAGTTATTCTTGATTTGCTAACCGTAAAATTCTTATCTACCTATTTCACTAAACCTATATATGTTTTCGGTATGGCTGGCTTTTTCTGTCTGGCTATTTCGCTAGCCGCCTTTGTTTGGATGGTTGTTCTTAAATACTTCTATCACACAACGTTCATCGAGACCCCTTTACCTGTGCTGATAACTATGTTTTTTATTGTCGGTATTCAATTTATATTAATGGGCCTTCTGGCAGAAATCCTTATGCGTACATACCATGAGGCACAGGGTAAAAGAATCTATAAAGTTAAGTCTGCCGTAAATATAGATACGCCAATCTAGTTAATCCTTGTACCCAAATCGTTTAAACTTAAGCTAGACTTAGTTTAACTGACCATTTTTTCAGAAAGTAGTCAATTAATCCAAAATTGCCTGTCTAATATTCTGTAAGTTAATATGATCCAAAAGATCACACAAAAGGGAACTGTTCACCCAGTGGAATGGGACGAAGATATTTTGCCTTCTGGGCGCCGCCTGCTCACTTGGATTCTTCTTTGTTTCTTTGGCTTGACTGGCATAATTTTATCCTTTATTACCCAACCCTTGTTTTATCCTGAACTCAAATTAGGTGACATTGCTTATCAGGATCTGAAGTCTACTATTAAGGGAGAAATTGAAGACGAGGCAGCTACCAAGCAAGCACAATTGAGAGCACGAAATTCTGTTGTGCCTGTTTTTAGACAAAGTAAAAGTCAATATGAAAAATTTGCTCAAGACATACAGTCTGAATTAGCGACTATCAAAAACTTACAAACAAAAGTCTATGGACACAGCAGTGCGAACACTAACTCAAGCAAAGTCCCTGAATATTATGAGCTATACATAGCCTCAGCCATTCCACCCAAAAATTTCGATAATTTTGCTCGGAATCTTAGCCTTTGCGCACAAAAGGTAAATATTGCGTTACCCAGATTTTCTGTGCAAGATAACACTTTCTGGCAGCCGGCGGTAGAAGGATTTTTGCCCGATGACTGGCCGGCTGATTTAAAAAAACAGGCAGCTCTCTTAATTTGTCATATTCTTAGCCCAAATTTGATCATCGATGAAGATGCTACGAACTCAAAGTCCGAACAATTAGTAGCAGCCGTTCAGCCTGTCACAAGATCTGTAAAACCTGGAACCATTCTGCTTAAGAAGGGGCAATTCGTAAGAGAGGATAATATCCAACTGTTGCAGGCAGCCGGTGCGACTGGTCAAGTACGTTGGCAGCTTATTTTTACTCTGGTATTATCTTTGGTAGCGAGCAGCGCCTTTGTTAGTATTTATCTTTATACTTTCCAACGCCAATATTTATTTTCTTTAGCTAGTTTAGGCCTAATATTCACTACAAGTATAATAGTCTGTTCGCTAGCTTTTCTCTTAAGCAAGGGTTATCAACCATTTATTCCAATGCCTGCTCTAGCGTTGATCTTAACCATATTTTTTGGCCGGCCATTAGCTTTTATTGTTACTGCTCCTTTGCTTGTACTTTTGCTGGTTGATGGAACAATAAGTATCAATAATTTCCTAGCGTTGGCTGTCGGTGGTTCAGCAGCCATTTTATCTTATTCTAAGCAAAGACATGATTTGGTTTTTACTGGATTAATAATAGGTATCGCGCAAGCCTTTGGATTTTTAGCTTCATTAGCCTTTCTGCAACCGGTTTCAGGTATCGCTGCTCTGGGCAAAATGATTGTGGTCCAGTTTTTTGGCGGTATTGCTTCGGCAATTATTTCTATAGGTAGTCTTCCCTTTTTGGAAAACTTATTTGGCTTACTTACTCCTTTTCGTCTAACTGAGTTGACCAATGCTGAGCACCCTTTGCTAAGAAAACTAGAGACGGAAGCTCCAGGGACATATCAACATAGCTTGGCTGTGGCTAATTTGGCAGAAGGCGGAGCAAGAGCCATTGGTGCCGATGCTAATTTAGTAAGAGCAGGAGCGCTCTATCATGACCTAGGCAAAGCGGCACGCCCTAAATATTTCATTGAAAATCAATTAGGAGATATAAATCCACATGATTCAATACCGCCAGAACAAAGTAGAGAAATAGTACTTAACCATGTGAAAGATGGTCTTGATTTAGCCATAAAAAATAGACTACCGAAAGCAATTAGGGATTTTATCCCCATGCATCAAGGGACATCTTTAATGGCTTATTTTTATCACAAAGCCTGTATGCGAGATGGCATAGAAAATGTTGATCCAAACTCTTACCGCTATCCTGGTCCTAAACCACACTCCAAAGAAACTGCTATTGTCATGCTGGCAGATGTATCAGAAGCTGTCACCCACAGTATGAATGATCCTAGTCAGGAAGAAATTGAGGAAGCACTAAATAAAGTATTTGAAAATCGCTGGCAAGACGGACAATTAAATCAATCAACATTAACCTATAAAGAACTGCAGCAAGTTAAAGTTGCCTTTGCTAAAGTCTGGCGCGATTTACACCACGAACGTTTGAAATACCCAACCACCACAACCGGTCGCATGCCCGTACCACCACAGCCAGTGGCACCCCATAATAGCTAAAACCAATTACTTATTTAGTTAATATAGGTTTTTTGGCAATAAAAAATGAAAAAGCTGATTGGCCATAGGGACGGCATTCCATTAAACGCAGCTCTTTATTGTCCGCCTCCAAAACCATATCTTTGTCATGTTCGATGATCAAAAGACCATTGGTTTTCAACAATTGTCGCTCTTGGACAATATTTACTACAACCTGACTATTTTCACTTCTGTAAGGCGGATCAGCAAAAATGATATTAAATTGGTCTTGATTCAAACTAGCTAACGCTCGACGAACATCAGCCTGAATGATTTTTGTCTTTTTCTCGTATCCCAGCATAGCAATATTGTCCTTAATAGTCTGAATACAAACTGGGTTTTTCTCCACTAAGGTAAGAAAACCCGCCCCGCGGCTTAATGCTTCAAATCCCATCAAGCCGCTGCCAGCAAATAAATCTAAAAATTGGGCATTCTCCACCAGTTTGCCCAGAATATTGAATAGCGCTTCTCGCATTTTGGAGCCTGTCGGACGCACTCCTGGATGAGGAGGTATCTCAATTGGGCGCCCACAAGCTTCGCCACCGGTAATTTTCATAAAAGAATACTTTTTGACCGCAACACGTACCAAACACTGTCATGGTAACATGTGACAGTACCCTGGCAATCAAGCTTAGTGGGGGTTTAGCCCCAGCTAACAAATAAATTAAAGGTGAAGAAGTGAGCGCTAGACGAATAGCTCGTGAACTAGCAGTAATAGTATTACCGCAACTGCCAAAAGATAAAACAAAGTTAGAAATGCTTGAGCTAGATGATCTGGTGCACAAAGCTGTAAATATGCTTTGTGATTATGCCAAAGAGAACCTGGCTGAGGTTGATGGCTTGTTAAGTAAAACAATCGATGAAATTACTGACATCGAAATTGAACACCCAAGCAATGTCAGGTCCATAGCTAAGTTATTGCCAGTTACTGTAAAAACTGAGGAACTCCGTGACCAATTGGCTACTCTTCATCGTGCCCGCAATTTTGTGAGCGAAGCTCTTGATATACCAGCTTTAATTCTACAAAGTAACGCTAAAGACAAATCTGAAGTAAAAGCATTTCTTTTACGCCTGATAAACACTTTTCTCGAGCAGAGCCAAGAAATCGAGCAGTTTATTAAACAAGCCAGCACTAAATGGGAAGTGGGCCGCATGGTAACCATTGACAGAGACATTTTACGTCTGGCGTGTGCCGAGGCTTTTTATATGACTGATATTCCAATTCCTGTTGCCATAAACGAAGCTGTAGAATTATGTCATCGCTTTGCTGATGAAAAAGCAGCTAAATTTATCAATGGCATATTAGCCGATTTAGGTGAAGAAGCAACTAAATTGAGAGAATGTGATGTCACAAGAAAGTAATGAGAAAAACGAAAAAAAAGGCTTCTGGGGCAGTGCGCTTAGCAAATTAAAGACAGCTTTATCTAAAACGAGAGAGGCTGTAGTAGATCCGGTTGCAGGCGATAGCGCAGCAGCAATTCAAAGTATAGCGCCAGCTGCTCACGAAAGTTCGATGCCAAAGGCACAGTCTGTCGGTATGGCCGCGCCAGAAGCAAATGCCTTTACACAAGAGAATGTTTCAACAAAAATCATCAATCGCGCATTAGTTATAGATGACGATTATTTAGAAGATCTCGAAGATAAGCTTATCCGTGCTGACTTAGGATTAGCAACAGTTGACACGCTGATGAAACATTTGCGCCAATATTCTAAATCCAAAAATTGGACCCATCAAGATATACAAAATTTTCTCAAAGACGAATTCAGTAAAATACTTGCTGCTGCGCCTAGCCATAAGTTAGACCTTAAAGACAATCAGTTAAATGTCATTCTTATTGTTGGTGTTAACGGCACTGGCAAAACAACCAGCATTGGTAAATTATGCAATCGTTTGCGCTCCATGAACAAAAAAGTTCTCATTGCCGCCGGTGATACCTTCAGAGCAGCGGCAGAATCTCAACTCGAAATATGGGCTGAGCGATCGAACTGTGATTTATTGCGCCTGCCTAATGGCTCAGATCCAGGTGCTGTAGTGTATCAAGCAATAAAAAAAGCCAAAGATGAGAACTACAACATTTTGGTAATAGACACAGCCGGGCGTTTACACAATAAAGCTAATTTAATGGCTGAATTGGGAAAAATTCAATCAGTAATTAATAAAAACGCCAGCGAGGCTAATTTTGAAGCATTACTTGTGCTGGATGCGTCAACCGGTCAAAATGGTATCCAACAAGCGCGTGTATTTTCTGAAACCTGTCCGCTTACCGGTGTCATACTAACGAAACTAGATGGTACTGCTAAAGGCGGTGTTGTTTTTAGCATTGCCAACGAATTGAAAATCCCCGTAAAGCTAATTGGTCTGGGCGAAAAAATTGATGATTTACAAGACTTTCAACCAGAATTATTCATTGAGGCCCTCTTTGACTAAACATCAAGTATTGATTCCCTTTTATATAGCCAGCCTCGTTATAAGCAGTGTATTGGGAATTTATACATTGGCTGGATGTTTTGGACAGATAGAAGCTCAGGCAGCGAATCCACGCATTATCAACGGAAGTACACCAGATGACATTGACGACAAGCCCTGCTCAGAAAGCGAATTAATAGCATATGTAGACAAGGTCAAAAAAGACATTAGTACGAAATGGCAGCCACCAAAAGGATTTGAAGATCGCAATGTCACCATTGTTTTTACGGTAAAGCAAAAGGGTGCTATCGAAGATCCTAAGGTAGTGGAAAGCAGCGGTAGCCAAGCAGTAGATCAAACTGCTCTTGCGGCTCTTAAGGCATCCTCGCCCCTAGCCCCTTTGCCAAAAGGAGCGCCAGAATCCATTCAAATACGATATGTCTTTTCCTGGCATGTCAGCCGTAAATAAATCGGGAAATAGGGTCTTAGCGAGCCAACGGCGGCGGTGAGCCGTCGGCCAGGCGAGCATGGATACGTGCGTTGAGCCGAGGCACGAAGGCGAAGCAGCACATATATAATGTTACGGCATTAAGGTATTCAATAGTCGCCTAGCTTGGCGAATGTTATACTGCAACACTGTTGTAAGCCAAATCTATAATTTTAAGAGAAATTAGTCGTGCCTAACATCAAATCCGCTATTAAAAGAGTCAAGGTTGCCGAGCGCAATCAAACAAAGAACCGTACCTGGAGAACCTCTGTCCGTACGGTAAAAGCGCAAGTAATTGCTTCAACAAGTACTTCCAAAGACGCTTGCCAGAAAGCATTGAATAATGCCTACAAGGTCATTGATACGGCTGTAAGCAAAGGTATTTTGCACAAAAACGCAGCAGCTAGACGTAAGTCTCGCCTAGCTAAACTTGCTAACACTGTCACCGCTAAGAAGAAAAAATAGCGTTGTTTTAATTGCCTTTTAAGGTTATATTTATTTTGGACCATGCCGGACTTACCTATGGCTCGTTCGGGTTCATGCCCAGATAAAAAAATCTTTTTAGAAGCTTTAGAGGACTAAATTGGAAACCAAGACAACACCTGTGGAGAAAAAGCAAAGCGTGGCAGGTGTATTTGGCAATGTTCCTTGCGACCTGAGCAAAATAGACGGCCGCTTACATTTTATTGGTATCGGTGGCATAGGTATGTCAGCCCTTGCCCGTTTACTGCTAAACAGAGGAATTGCTGTTAGTGGATCTGACAAACAAGGGAACGCCATCACAGATGAATTAGCTCAATTAGGTGCCAAAATCCATATCGGACATGAGGCTAGTAACGTTAATGGCGCTTCTGGCATCGTAGTCTCTACTGCCATCACTGGTGATAATCCTGAACTCAACTGGGCGAAAGCTAACAAGCTTCCTATCTGGCATCGCTCGCAGATTCTCACTGCCCTTACTAAGGGTAAAAAGTTAGTTGCCATCTCGGGCACTCATGGGAAGACAACCACTACCGGCATGATCAGTAATCTCCTTATAGATGGCGATTTAGATCCAAGTATTGTTTTAGGCGGTATTCTGCCGCTACTAAAATCCAACTGCCGGGCTGGCAAAAGCGATTATTTTATAGCTGAAGCCGATGAAAGCGATGGTACGCATGCAAATTTGCCGGCGGAGATTGCAGTTGTCACTAATATCGAAGCTGATCATTTAGAAAATTACCCTGACGGCGTCAAACAAATCCTTGCCACTATGAAAGTTTTTGCGGAGCAAGCTAACACTGTTGTTTTATGCTTGGATGATGCCGGCTGTCAGTCTATTATTCCGGAACTTAAAAATCGAGTAATCGGCTATGGTTTAAAAGATAAATCCCCAGAAATTAAAAACGTAAAGACAATCTATCAATTTGAAGATACCTCAGACTCAAGCACATCCGCCATAAAAGTGTATAAAGATAACGTGATGCTTGGGACAATCAAACTGGCCGTGCCGGGAGTACATAATCAATACAACGCCCTAGCTACAGCAATTGTGGGACTAGAATTTGGACTTGATTTTCAAACTATCGCTAAATCATTAAGCACATTCGCTGGTGTTGAAAGACGATTCCAAATTATTGGTGAAGCAAAAAATATTTTAATTGTGGATGATTATGCACATCATCCAACAGAAGTAGTGGCAACACTGCAAGCAGCCAGACAATTCGTCGCCCAAGATAAGTTTGCTGCGCAACGTATAGTAGCGGTATTTCAACCGCACCAACCAGGAAGACTTAGAGATTTTTGGACAGAATTTTGTCAGTCCTTTAAAGTATGTGATTTACTTTTAGTATCTGATGTTTATGTTGCTCGCGGTGGCGCTATTGCTGGCATTGACAGTAAGCGATTTTGCGCCGAAGTAAAGCATCCAAATACCCATCATATAGCTGGATCGACAGCACAGCTTGCTTCCCAAATTAAAGACTTTCTGCAGCCATACGATTTAGTTATTACTATTGGCGCCGGCGACATTACCACGGTTGGACCGGCGTTATTAAAACTATTGCATAGTTAAATTGTCTAATGATATATGGAAGAACATGCAAATGAACCATTAGCGCGCTACACAACCCTAAGGATTGGTGGGGAAGCTCAGCGGCTCTTTCAACCACAAAATACAGATGAACTGATTGAGCTTGTCTCGCGCTTAGACCAAACCAACGAGCCCTGGTATGTTTTAGGGGGCGGTTCTAATTTACTAGTATCATCGCGCGGCGTTAAGGGCAGTGTTATTAGAACCGCCCAGATGATCGACATTAAACAATTAGACGCTAATTTAATTGAAGCATCGGCTGGAGTGCGATTACCTCACTTAGCTCGTTACGCTGCTGGGTTAAATTTAGGCGGACTTGAATTTTCAGTGGGCATTCCTGGCACAGTTGGCGGAGCAGTCATAATGAATGCTGGCGCTCATGGCAGCTGTATGGCTGCCATTCTCGAGTCCGCCCTAATATTTGATGTTAAGCAAAACAAATTGATTACACTGACTAAAGAGGGGTTAGCTTTTACTTACCGAAGATCGAAACTAGATCCCTTATCACAAATTGTAGTATCTGCTCGCCTAAGATTACTCAGTGGCAATCAAGCAGAGATTGAAACCAAAATCAAAGCTAACGAAGAATACCGCCTCAGAACGCAGCCGATTGGTTTTCCTAACGCCGGCAGCACCTTTGTCAATCCTGAGCCTGAGCGTAGCGCTGGTTTTTTACTAGAACAAGCTGGCGCCAAAGGACTCACTTGCGGACAGGCGGCAGTTTCTGCACTGCACGCTAATTTTGTCATTAATTTAGGCAATGCTACTTCACAAGACACCACCTCTCTTTTAAGTCGCATGCAAGAATGTGTTTATACTACTTTTGATATTAAGATGCGCCCAGAATGGAAAACATTGGGTGAATTTACTAAAGACGAATTAGCACCCTGGCTTTTAGATGCAAAGAAAGCTTAGCAATTATGCAAATTACAATAGATAATCTCAATATCAATTTCCAAGTTTATGGCAGCGGCCTGCCAATTGTTGTGCTCCATGGTTGGGGGGATAGCTCAGATAATTGGTATCCATTTGCTCAAGCATTAGCGAATAAATACCAGGTGTTTCTTGTAGATTTACCAGGCTTCGGCGGCAGTGATGCCCCGCCAATTCCATGGGGTGTTGAAGATTATAGTAAACTAGTAAATCGTTTCATCGAAGCATTAGAAATCTATAGACCGGTTTTATTAGGACATTCCCATGGCGGCAGAATTGTTTCTACTATCGCCAGCAATAATAATCACTGTCGCGCTATCGTTCTAGTAAGCAGTGGCGGTGTTGATATGCCAAGCCTTATAGTAAAGCTAAAAATACTCTGGTTCAAAACAATTAAAGTGCTGGTACGTCCTTTAGGGAAAAGGGGCGAAGAAATCATAGAAGCTTATCAAAAAAAGCTTGGTTCGCGCGACTATCAAGAAGCTGGCTCACTGCGAGCAACAATGGTAAAAGTAGTCAATTACAAATTATTCAAAATATTACCCAAGATAAATTTGCCAACATTGATTGTTTGGGGCAATAATGACAAAACATTATCTTTTGAACAAGCAAAAATCTTTGAAAAACTAATTCCTAATTCATATATAAAAATCATTTGGGATGGTGGTCATCATTTACATTTAGATGCCCCAGAAGAATTGGCTGAAATTGTCGACGACTTTTTGTCCGAATTAGAGACTGAGAATGTCAAATTGAAATCAAAATAGCGAATTAAAATAATAGACAATGAATCTAAAATACTATTTACTAATTTTTCAACTAGAAGCCTATCGTGTTTTGCGTTTCTTAAATTGGGTAGCTAGGCATTATGTAAGATTTAAGTCAGCACCTGATAAACAGCCAGTTTGGACAGCTAAGGCAAAACAATTATATTGGCTAGCTATTCTCATTTTTGTTGCTAGCGCTCTTTATTTACTGCTGACACAAAGTATGTGGTTGGCTACATTAATCATAGCAATTTTATGGTTCAACATCTATGTTTTTCTGGTATTAGCGCTTGCTGTAATTAAGCCATACGAATCCATAAACAGATTGCGAGTGAAGCAATTAATAAAAAACAAGATACATCATTTAAAAGAAGAACATGATCTTACTGTAATTGGTATTACAGGAAGTTTTGGTAAAACATCCTGTAAAATGGTCATTGGACAAGTTCTACCCAAAAGCCTCATCACACCTAAATCTTACAATACCCTCTTTGGCATATTCAAAACAATTGATTATGAATTGACTAAACGCTATAGATTCTTTGTTTGTGAAATGGGTGCTTATAAGCGCGGAGATGTTAAAGAATTCTGCGAGCTAGTAAGCCCTGACATTGGTATTCTAACTGGCATCAATGAACAACATTTAGAAAGATTTGGCTCCATTGAAAATACAATTCAAGCTAAATTTGAAGTTCTAACAACTTTATGCTCTGGTGGCACGGGCATTGTAAATTTAGATAATAATCTCGTTCGAGAAAATCTAAGTCGATTTAAAAATATCCTTGAGCACAATCGTATTTATTTAATCGGCTATACAATTGATGGGCATCTCAGTGAATATTGCAAAGAAATTATCACGATTAAAAACTGGCATATTGAAAATCAAAAATCTGTCTTTGAATTTAGCTACAAAGATCATACTTATAAAGTTTCAACACCGCTTATTGGTAGAGGACATCTTTCTAATATCCTGGCAGCGATTGTTGTCAGTTTATCTTGCGAACAAAATATCAATGATGTAATCGAACGACTGGGTAAACTTAAGCAAATCCCTCATCGCTTGGAATTAAGATCCACTCCCAGCATCACCATTTTAGACGACACTTACAGCAGTAATCCCAGTGGTTTTCGCGAAGCACTTGATACATTAAAACAATTCACAGGAAACAAAGTACTCATTACACCAGGCATTGTCGAACTGGGCGATAGGGCTTTGGCTATTCACAAAGAGATCGGTACTCTTGCTGCCGGTATTTGTGATGAAATTGTTCTCGTTGGCAGCTCAGCAAACCTTGAGGCGATGAAAGAAGGCATTTTATCCACCGGGTATAACCCAGAGAAAATAACAACTCTTCTTGGCCGAACCAAAGTGCAAGAATTTCTTAGCATAAAAGCAAATTCAGTTGTACTAATGGAAAACGATTTGCCAGATCAGTATTTGTAGAGTCTTAGGGCAATGAACTTTTTTCGACAAAATTCGTTTAAAGAAATGAGCACGTTTGAACCCGTTTACAATTTCTCAATACAATGATAAAGTTGTATTGGGTAGGAGCTATTTATGATTCCTCCCTTTGATGAACTCGGCTATTTGCCGCCGGGCATATACGAAGCGACCCTTTCTGAAATTGAGAAACGTTACACATCTACTCGTTCAAGAAAATGGTTATTCGAAGGATTAAAAAAATTGGTAAAAACTCTAAAATCTGCCGGATGTAAAACGCTTTATCTCAATGGGAGCTACGTAACGGACAAAAAAGACCCAGGAGATTACGATGCCGTCTGGGAATATCCGGGGGTGGATAATACAATAGATCCAGTACTAAGGGATGGTATAGATTTATGGACTATAAAGCGCAAATATAGTGGCGACGTGTTTTGCCATATGCCCCAATTTTTCGATTACTTCACCTACTTTCAGACAGACTGGCGTGGAATTCCCAAAAGAATAATTAAAATAGACCTGGAGAAAATGCATGATTAAGCACATAATAAAGAACGAAAAAGAATATAAAATCAGCAAGTCTTGGTTAAAAAAGGCTCTCGCAGGCAAAAAGAATTTACTCGCCGCGCCTGAGAGCAAAGAACAGCCCTGGCTGAAAAAAGCGCAGCTCGGCCCGCTACAAGGATTTATAAACCACATTATGGAAGAAGTTGAAGAATATGAAGCGCTGAAAAGCGGCAAAATAAAACTACCCAGTCTGGATAGCTTGAATACTATACCCGAGCTCTTGATAAAAAAACGCATAGCCAATGGCTGGACGCAGGTGCAAATGGCTAAGCGCTTGGGTATGCATTATCAACAACTACAGCGATATGAAAACACAGATTATGAAAGTGCTACTTTCAGAACATTGCAAAAAATTGCTGATGTTTTAAACAACGGATCGTTATCAAAGAAACCGCGCAAAGCTGCCGCTTATAGATTAAAACGAACAAGTTTAAAATGATGATTGCTATGGATATTAGTTTTAATATTTTAATATATTGTACTATTGGCAATAAAAGGACGTTTTGGAAGAGGGTATATGAGGATGTATTATCCATATGGTCGCTTGAGTTTAACTCATTTACCTAGTATTTGGTACATTGTATTTCTTGTTTCTATAGCTTTGCTTTTGTGTGGCTGCAACTTCTTACAAGAAATCATGCAGGGTGTACAACTAAAGGATTCTATGTTGAAAAATCCAAAGAGCTTCGTTGGAAAATATTTTGAAGTGGAGATAGACAATGGAATTATTGGAGCTGCTAAGCCTGAAACAATATTGGCATTGCGTAATTCGGCCAAAGAAATGGGTAAAGATCTGGATGACATTAAAGACGCTTTTGATCCCAAATTACAAGATATGATACAGCGGCAATACTTAGATACTGGGTTAATTGTCGAGTTAAATCAAGGCTCGAATAGTGCAGATGAGAAAGCGAAACTCCTATTTCAAATTGAAGATTTTAAAAAAGAGAAGGAAGATATCTTATTTAAAGTGACAATATTGAACAAAAAATATCTTGGCACCCCTTGGTGGATTACTGGTACAAATATTTGTACAGACGCCAAACTAATTGACTCACCTTATTTTCATCGATGATTTATATTGAATCCAGTCTATCTCTTCGACAATTTTTTTGCTTGTGAATATCGCCGTATTCGGCGGATCGCAAAATTTCCAGTTCATAGACTCTGATCCTGGATCACAATGTGGCTTTCCAAGATAATTTTCTTGAAATCTGGTGCGGTCACCGTCCAATCGATTACATCAACCTTATAAGGCAAATTCGACAAGCTGAATTCATCCCGCAAATTACCTAACGTTTCAAATGGAATACATTCGTGAGCTATAATGCAGAGATCAAGATCAGAAGTCTGGCGGGCTGTTCCTGAGACCCTAGAACCAAATGCCACCACACGTAGCTTAGGGACGTATTGCCCAAGTATATGTTGCACTATTTTCAAATGTTCAGGTTTCACATCAGTGGGCGTCACGCAAAGACTCCAGTAAAATTTTTGCATCAGGCAAAAACACGGCAACTCTATCAAATACCATTTTAGCCGTTCCTTTGTTATATGTATGAGAGGTTTGATTACGAGCCTCATAATGCTCAAACCAAGATTCAACATCAGTTATAAGTTTAAGCCTGGCTGCTTCGCGGAAAAGATCTTTCTTTGTTCTAATACTTGCTTCATCTATCTGAGCAATAATTTTTAAATAACGTTGGATTGTTTTCCAGCACAAGTCCATACTATATGCAAAACGCTGAATAACACCATCGCGAATTATTTCGCTCTTAGGATTGAGTCCAGCTTCTTGCAAGCCGTCCTCTAGTTGCTTTAAGGCGTTTTCTAATGAACTTAAATCCAGTTTTTCCATAGTCTGGTTATGCCTATTAAGTTAAAACTTCTTGTTTAGTAGAAACACCATGTTCTATGAGCGCTAATTCAATTAGCTTGTCAAAGAAATCACCCGGGCTCATGCCTGCTTCTGCTGCTTGATGAAAGACCATTGTTGAGGGCGTCACTCCAGGCAATGTATTGGGCTCATTGATATATAATTTCTTTTCTTTGGTATCCCAGAAGCCATCAATACGTGAATAAACGCGCAAATTCATAGCTTTGTATGCTTTGACAAATTCTTCTTGCATTTTTTTGACGTCTTCTTCTGGCACTCTAGGTGGCGTGATCATTTGCGCGTCGCCTGGTAAGAATTTTTCTTCTAAAGTTAAAAACTCACCTTTAAAAGGGGTTTCTGTTGGTAAAAATGCAATTGGATGTTCGTTACCTATAACGGTGCAAGTAACTTCCATCATATTCATGAACTTTTCAGCCATAATAACATCGTCCCATTTGAACGCTTCTTCAAACGCTGCTTTAAGATCAGATCGCTTATTTACTTTAGAAATACCAGTGCTACAACCTTCTCTGGATGGTTTAATTACACAAGGAAAGCCAAGTTCTTTTTCTATTGTCTCTTCGATTTTGGAAAGATTTTCTTTATAGTCGTGCCTGCGGATAATTACATGCGGTGGATAATGTAAGTTAGCTGCTTTAAGCAATTGCTTCTGGAAAACTTTATCCATGCCGATAGCAGCACCAATAATTCTAGG
>Ga0207034_1019_pt1 | contig 32007 bp, 27 predicted proteins | sample Alteio_BWMinCont_36_FD_153269 | JGI IMG/M metagenome (GOLD analysis project Ga0207034, IMG submission 153269) | Enriched cells from forest soil in Barre Woods Harvard Forest LTER site, Petersham, Massachusetts, United States -... | ecosystem: Environmental > Terrestrial > Soil > Temperate forest >...
AAGCGCTTGTGGTCAAATATTCTTGTATTGTTTTTTGTGATATGTCTTTGGGGTCAATTTTTTTTTCTTTTACTGCCTGAGCGATCTGTTGCATTGTGTTCACAATCTCCCAGCGGCTGCTATAGCTTAGGGCCATGATTAGATTCAGACCAGTATTGGCGCTCGTTTCATCCAGGGCCTCTTTTAATTCGTGTCTTGCATTTTCAGGAAGCATGCTGCTATCACCAATCATGTGCAACCTGATATTATTTTTATTTAAAGTTGGCACTTCTTTGCGTATCGTATCTATCAATAGTTCCATTAAGCCGCTTACTTCATAAGCGGGCCTATCCCAGTTTTCAGTACTAAAAGCATAAAGGGTTAGGTATTTAATGCCAAGCTCTGCACAACCTTCTACTACATTTCGTACGCTTTCAACGCCATGTAAATGACCAAAAAGCCGATCCTCGCCTTTTTCTTTTGCCCATCGTCCATTGCCATCCATTATAATAGCAATGTGATTAGGTAATCGGTCAATATGTATATTATCCTTTAAACTCATGTTCTAAAAACTATGAGTCAGGCTTGTAGCCTGACTTTGGGCAGCAAAAGTAACAAAATTTAGTTGGAATAGCTTTTTTAGTGAAATATTCCCGTTCATCGCCTCATCGAATTTATTTTACTAAAAAGACATGAAGGCCGTCTTTCTGCAATACATAAGCCATGTTGTTACCAGCCTTTATCTGCAAAGCATTAGAAAAAGATGTCGGCAATGGATATTGTAAAAGATTTAATGAACCTGATTTATAGGAATACAATAATGTATCGCTAAAGCCATACATATTTCCTTTTATTACTTCCACATTTTTCCAATGAAGAAAGGGAATATTGTTTTTTAATCCGCCATAATGATCAAAAATATAAAAACCTTTATGCTGGTCATAGAGATAAATAAAGCCATCTCGGTCTATTATTTTAGAAGGTGATGGAATAGAATCGAAAAGTATTCTGAAATCGACAGTTTCGGATAAAACATTTCCGTTATCATCAATTTTTTTTACTTTGTTGTCACCTTCGTCAAATAGCCACATGTTATTATCATAAGAAGTAGCAATTGCGCGTACTTTAAAAATATTTTGCTGGCGCAGATTGATTGTGTTTAAAACATTTAAGAATCTGTCTAATACAACAACGCTGGCAAAATCTTCATAATATAATAAAACCTTGAGCGGGTTAGTTGCGTCTATTGATGTGAGCGTACCGAATTTTTTCACATCATTAAATATGCCGATAGAGTCGCCATTGGCTTTAAACTTTTTTAGCTGATCATCTTTTGTAACAAGATAAATATCGCCCAGGTTATCTACAGTGAAATATTTATAATCACCGGAAATTGTTTTGATGTAAGTAATAGAGGAATCGGTTTGAGCACGAGCAGAAATTATCCCCAGGATAAACAAAGAAAAAAAGAGGAGTATTTTTTTCAGCTTGTTCATTTGTAATATTTTAGTTCGAGATCATTGCCATCAAAAACCGCGTAGCTATTATAGTTTATCCACTCACCAAGATTTACATACCTACTGTTTTCATTTAACGAAAAATCAATTGGTAAATGACGATGACCGAAAATAAAATAATGAACATGCTCTTTTTGTAAAACTTCTTTAGAATAAGTAAGGAGCCATTCATTTTCTTCGCCTAAAAAAACCTCTATGTTGCTATCTTCCCTGCTTCTGCTTTTATTGGAAAAATAATGTGCGATGCCCATTCCAATGTAAGGAGGGAGTAGACCAAAAAGGGATTGACATATTTTATTACGGAATATTTTTTTAATGAATTTATAACCGGCATCTCCAGGACCTAATCCATCACCATGACCGATCATAAATTTTTTATTATTGAATTCGAAAGTCTTTGGTTCGAAATAAACAAGGATATTTAATTCTTTTTGAAAATAATCATTCATCCACATATCATGATTGCCGACAAAAAAGTGAATAGCAATTCCGCTATCAGTAAGCTCTGCTAATTTGCCAAGTATGCGTGTATACCCGCGCGGTACAACTTTTTTATACTCATACCAAAAATCAAAAAGGTCGCCTACAATAAAAATTTGTTCGGCATCTTTTTTTATTTCATCCAGGAATTGAACAATTTTTTTCTCCCTAATTAAACTTACCTCAGCATTGGGTGCGCCAAGGTGAAAGTCGGAAAGAAAATAGATTTTTTTATTATTGCTGATATTCAAAACGTTGATGAAAATAATTAGTGAACAATTGTTATTTCAAAAATAACAATTCATTTTTCATTAGTGACGATTAATTATTTGGAGGCGAATCAATTAAAAATAAATATACTTCTTTTGGTCCGTGAACACCGGTTACTAAAGTCTTTTCAATATCTGCGGTCCGGCTCGGTCCGCTGGCAAATGTTATTAAGGAAGGAATATTGCCATTGTGTTTTTTATTTACGAGTTCCAATGCATCTTTTATATCAAACACTAATTGGTTGGTGTATGCGATGCAAATATGTATGGGTGCATATACACTAACTGTTCTGCCGCTTTGTTCTGCCGCGCTCATTACTATTGTTCCAGTTCTTGCAACCAGACATTCACAACCAGTGATTGATGCGTCACAAGTTGCTAGATTTATTGTGTTGCTGAATTGTTCGTTCCACTTATCTTCTTTACAATAAATTTTTGCCCATTGTTTTTCCGTTATTAATTGCAGCAATTGTTGTTGCATTTCTTTTTCGTCAAAACAAAAAGCAAATTTTCCTTGCAGTTGTGTGAAGGCTTCTGCAAACGTAATATCTAATTCATCCTGCGGAGGCTCGTAAATAGTGTTTTTTTCTTCGCTTTCAGGAAAAGGCAAAGGCACCGGTTTAGCCAGTGCCTGCTTTATTTTTTTTAATATATTTTCTTTTGCAGTAGACAAAATAGTATTTTTTAAATTGCCGGAGGATTAATTAATTCTTCCGGTAAAGATTGTGTTGTAGGATCATCTGCAACAGCATCTTTCGGATCAACTTTTGGCTCATCTAATAATTTCTTTTCTTCGAAAGGACGTTTACCAATTAATGTTTCCACATCGCTTTGGAATAATACCTCTTTCTTTAAAAGCTCTTTAGCTAATTTTTCTACGTCGCCTTTCTTTTCTGTTAATAAAGCTTTGGTTTTTTCGTAGGCAACTTCAATCAGTTTACGTACTTCCTGATCGATCATTTTACCTGTTTCTTCACTAAAAGGTTTTGTAAAAGTATTATCCTGTGCAGGATCATAGAAGCTAACATTTCCTATTTTATCATTCATACCATACACAGTGATCATGCTGTATGCGATCTTGGTAATTTGTTGAAGATCATTGCTTGCGCCGGTACTAATTTTTCCGAAGAAAATATCTTCACTCGCTCTGCCGCCTAATGTCATACAAATTTGATCCATTAGCTGATCGGTATTATATAAGTATTGTTCTTTAGGTGTGTATTGAGCATAACCCAAAGCTGCAGTACCTCTTGGAACGATCGTTACTTTTAATAATGGATAAGCATGTTCTAAATACCAGCCGCAAATTGCGTGGCCGGCTTCGTGATAGGCAATAATTTCTTTTTCTTCCGGAGAAATGATCTTGTTCTTTTTTTCCAATCCACCAATCACACGGTCAATTGCATCCTGAAAATCGGACATATCAACCGCATCTTTATTTTTTCTTGCTGCGATCAAAGCCGCTTCGTTGCAAACGTTTGCAATGTCCGCTCCTGCAAAGCCCGGGGTTTGTTCTGCCAGTTTATGAATATCTAGTGTTTCAGAAATCTTAATAGTTTCTAAATGCACTTTGAAAATTGCTTCACGGCCAACAAGATCCGGACGATCGATTGTGATCTGTCTGTCAAATCTACCCGGACGTAATAAGGCGCTGTCTAATACATCTGGTCTATTAGTTGCTGCCAATATTATGATACCAAGGTCTGTTCCAAAACCATCCATTTCAACCAGCAATTGATTCAAAGTATTTTCTCTTTCATCATTGCTCATCATCATGTTCTTACCTCTTGCTCTACCTATTGCATCGATCTCATCAATGAAAATAATACATGGCGCTTTTTCTCTTGCTTGTTTAAATAGATCACGCACACGGCTGGCACCAACACCCACAAACATCTCAACAAAATCACTACCACTTAAACTGAAGAAAGGCACCTGCGCTTCACCTGCAACAGCTTTCGCTAATAATGTTTTACCTGTACCGGGAGGGCCGATCAACAAAGCTCCTTTAGGAATTTTACCACCTAAAGCTGTATATTTTTTAGGGTTTTTTAAGAAATCAACAATTTCCATTACTTCAACTTTCGCTTCATCCAAACCTGCAACATCACCAAAGTTGATATTTACCCTTGTTGTTTTATCAAATAAAGTTGCTTTTGATTTTCCGATATTGAAAATACCACCCGGTCCGCCACTGCCGCCACCGCCGCCGCCAACTTTGCGCATCATCAATACAAATAATAATCCTATCAATAAGATTGGCAATAAGGTTGAGATCAATTGGCCGAATAATTCGCCTTCATCATCCGGAGAATCCGGTACTTGTGCAACAGTTGGATTGGCCTGATAAAAACCAATCATTTGTTCAGCAAATGTTTTATCATCCACGATACTGAAAAAAAGTTGTGGTTCAGCTGTTTTAATAGCTGCTGCATACCCGTCTTTACCGAGAATACTTGTGTATAAGGCTGCTTTTTTCTTTAAGCTATCTGCATTTAAAAAGATACGAACAATTTTCTTGTTCCGTATTGTTTTAATTTTTTCTACATCACCTTGCTTCACCATAGCAGTAAACTTCACCTGGTTAGTTTCGCCGGCGTCTATATTAACTGAATTTTGAAGAAATGTATAACCTACTATAGCGGCGAATATCAAGCCATATATCCAATAAATATTAAAGCGGGGTCTTATATTTTTAGGCTGATTATCGTCTGGAGGAGTGTTTTCTGAATTTGGTTTTCTGTTAAATCCCTGTGGTTTGTATGCCATACTGTGTGCTAATTATTTGTTGATTGGTTATCTTTTGATAACGTTTTGAAGTTAGTCTTTATGTTCCATTGATGATGAATCGCTCCACATTTCTTCCAGGCGATAAAATTTTCTTGGCTCTGGAAGCATTACGTGTATTACAACATTCACGTAATCTATCAGTATCCATTGTTGCGCCTGTCTGCCTTCGTGTTTGTAAGCGATCTCGCCACATTTTTCCTTTATATCGAATTCAATAAAATCTGCTATGGCTTTTAGCTGTGTGCTATTACTTGCTTCGCAGATAATAAAAAAATCAGCAACTGCTTCAGGAATTTTACGCAGGTCAAGACTAATAATATTCTCGCCTTTTTTCTCCAAAATGGCACCGATTATTGTTTTAAAGATTTTGCTGTTTCTGGTTATGCGCGTGATGCTCTTTTTGCGATTGTCCAATACTGTAAGATTATTCAAATTTGTTATTGTTTTTATTTTATTATTTCATCTATTGCTACATTCATAAACCTCTTGTTTTTTTAGGTTATTGCCTGTAGCTTGCAAGGATACTCAAAAGTACTATTTCTTTACTAATGATTTCTATTAAGCCTTCGGCCAATTTTTCTTTTACAATTTTGGATAGCGTGGATAGTACCAACAACTATGCCATGGCCATGGCTCATGCAGGATTGGCGAAGCATGGAGACGCTTTTTTTGCACATGTACAAACAAATGGTAAAGGACAAAGAGGGAAACAATGGCAAACAGGACAAGGAGAAAACATTGCAATCAGCATTGTGATTGACCCCGAGCCATTACATCAACAGCAACAATTTTATTTATCGGCTTCTATAGCCTTAGCCTGTTTCGATTTTTTTAACAAATATGCAGGCGACGAGACCAAAATAAAATGGCCAAATGACCTATACTGGCGTGACAGAAAGGCAGGAGGTGTTTTGATCGAGACAGTACTTAGAGGCAAGGATTGGAAATGGGCAGTGGTAGGGATTGGCATCAATATTAACCAGGTAAAGTTTAGCAATGAATTAAAGAACCCAGTTTCTTTAAAACAGATAACGGGAAAAAGTTTTGATGCGGCTGAATTAGCCAAAGAACTTCATTTCTTGGTAATGAAACGAGTAACCAAGCTTACTCAAGAACCATTTGATATTTTAATAGATTTAATAGAAGAATACAATCAATGTATATATAAATTGAATGAAAAAGTAAGACTGAGACATAACAATGAAATAATTGATGTTGTTATTAATAATGTTAATGCTACAGGGCAATTATTGGCTACAGATACATTACAAAAGCAGTTTAATTTTGGCGAGGTTGAGTTTTTGATAGGAGAGTAACCTATTTATTTTTGTTATTTGTACAAATATTATTAATCTTTACTCCTAATTGAAAAGGTATTTCCTCAAAAATTTTTAAAATTAAAACTACTTCTATGGGATTTTTAAAAGAATTTAAAGAGTTTGCTATCAAAGGCAATATTGTTGATCTTGCCGTTGCTGTTGTTATTGGCGCAGCATTTAGTGCCATTGTTGCTTCTTTAGTAGATGATGTAATTACACCACTACTTTTAACTCCGGCTTTAAAGGCTGCTCATGCTGCTAATTTGAACGAACTTGCCTGGGGCGCCGTTAAATACGGATTATTTTTAGCTGCGATCATTAAATTCGTATTAGTCGCTATTGTTCTTTTTATGGTAATAAAAGGAATAAACGTTATTATGAAAAAAGAAGCTGCAGCTCCTGCACCACCTTCATCTACAGATAAATTATTAATGGAGATAAGAGATTCATTAAAAAAATAGATCTCGAGAATTAACTTTTACTGAACTGCAACTAATTAATTAGTTGCAGTTTTTTTACCACTTACCAATAAACTTTACAATGAAAAAACTTCTTATTTTTTCTTTAATTATTACATCAGGCTTTACTATACAAGCACAGGATCTTAGCAAAGACGTTCAAAATACTTTCTCAAAACCAACTCATCCGGATGGTGATACAACGCGCAATAAAGAGGGTTGGTTAAAAGGGGCTGTTATCAGTCTTAATGCAACACAAATAAGTAATAGCAACTGGTTAGCTGCCGGTGGGGATCAATTTTCTCTTACTGCGGCGGCTTCATTAAGTGCTTTTGCCAGTAAACGCTGGAACAAAATAACCTGGGGTAATACTTTGGATGCCAGTTATGGCGTGGTAAACACAACAACATTAGGTGTACGTAAAGTAAATGACCGGATCGATTATGTTACCAAATTAGGGTATGAGCCAAAGAGCTGGAAAAATCTTAAAATTTCTTTGCTAGGACAGTTTCGCTCACAGTTCACAGATGGATATGACTATAATTATTTTGGCACAACTACAAAAAGAAGAAACTCCGGTTTCTTAGCCCCAGCTTATGTTGTATTGGCTCCAGGTATTGATTGGGTACCAAAGCCGTGGATATCTGTATTTGCTTCACCAGCCGCCACAAGATGGACGATCGTAACAAATGATCCTTACAGCTACGAAAATGGTGGCGAATTTCCTGATGCGAGCAGTCCTACAGGTTATGATAAAGAAACACCGTTGGCCACATTATATGGCGTAGATACTTTAAAGAAGGTTAAAACTGAATTTGGTGCATTTGTAACGATCAGTATGAGAAAAGATATCTTTAAAAACGTGAAATATATAGGCAGGGTAGATCTATATACTAATTATATGGGTAATGCCGCGGACGTAAGTATTCTTTCTACCAACCAGTTTTTGCTGAAAGTGAATAAATGGCTACAGGTTACATATGAGATCGACTTTTTGGATGACGATAATATCAAAAATCCGAGCCGGCCAACACATGCGGAAGGTTTGCAGGTTTTATCCACACTGGGTGTAGGTTTTGCAGTTAAATTGTAATATCTCTTAACTTATTTATACATTTGTCTCCCGCCATGGCGGGAGATTTTTATTTCTAAATTTTTTCAGTGAACGCTCCTACATATCAAATAAAACTCGACCTGTTTGAAGGTCCATTTGACCTTTTGTTATTCTTTATTGAAAGAGATGAGCTGGATATTTACAATATTCCTATCACTAAGATCACGAATGACTTTCTTGATTTTATTCATAGTTCTGAAAAGTTGAATATTGAATTGAGCAGCGAGTTCATTTTGTTCATCAGCACTTTAATGCGCATCAAGGCAAAAATGTTGTTGCCACGTAAAGAGATCGATGCTTTAGGAAATGAAATTGATCCAAGACAAGAATTAATTGATAAGATATTAGAATACAAAAAGTTCAAAGAAGCTTCTACACAAATGGCTGAGATGGAAGCGCTGAGAATGATGGTAGTAAAGCGTGGTAACCTTCAAAAAGAGTTATCAATGGTGGGCGAAAATGCAGGAGAAGGAACGGAGATACAGGCTGTTACGCTGTTTAAGCTGATGAAAGCCTTTGAAAAAGTTGTTCAAAGATTACATGATAAAAACCACAAGCCGGTCCATACAGTTGTTCAGTATGAATACACGATGGAAGGAAGCCGTGAGTTTATGTTAGATACCTGCAGGTTAGCGAAAACTGTTTCTTTTGAAAAATTATTTGAAACCTGCGAAAATCGTATTCACGCGATCTTTCTTTTTTTAAGTATGCTTGAGTTGACGCAAATGAAATTTTTGATGCTATCGATCGGTGAAGGAAGAAATAATTTTATTGTTGAGTATAATGAAAACCGCGAAGAAGATAATAGTGAGATATTGCCTTATGATGATATGACTTCTTTTTAATTTTTATTTCACGCAAAGATGCTAAGATAATTAAGCCGCAAAGTTCATCTTTGCGGCTTTTGTATTTAACTTTTATGCTTTGCGTGAAATTTTTTATTTGTCATGCTGAGGAACGAAGCATCTTATTCTTGCATAAAAGCGTGCAGGTACTAGAATTAGATTCTTCGCTACGCTCTGAATGACAAAGAGTAAGAAGGACAATACTATCTTTTGGTATAGCAACTATATTGCCGAAATGTCAGCTATTTGCCTGCTGGCACTCATTTTGACATTTACTACTCAAAAAAAGGAAACATAAATCATGAAAACAGTAATACAGAAAGCAGCCGACAGAGGCAGTGCCAATCACGGTTGGTTAAAAGCAAATTATTACTTTAGTTTTTCGGGATATAACAATCCTGAAAAAGTTCACTTCGGATTATTAAGGGTTTTAAATGATGATCATATTGCAGGTGGTGGTGCATTTCCAACGCATCCACATGATAATATGGAAATTGTAACCATACCATTAAGTGGTGCTATACATCATAAAGACAGTACAGGTGGCGAAGGCGTTATTAAAACAGGCGATGTACAAATTATGAGTGCCGGTAGCGGTGTGCAACATTCTGAAAGCAACGATTCAAAAACAGAACCGATCAATTTGTTTCAGTTATGGGTTTATCCTAAAGTAAGAAATATTACACCTCGCTACGATCAACGCACATTTTCTTTATCCGACAGAATTAATGAATGGCAATATGTGGTGAGTCCGAATGAAGCGGATGGCGGCTTATGGATCAACCAGGATGCACGTTTTGCTTTAACTAAAATAGAAGCAGGAAAGCAAATTACTTATACAAATGCTTTCAAAGGCAATGGTGTTTATGTAGTTGTTATAAAAGGAAAAGTAAACATTAATAATATTGAATTGGGCACAAGAGACGCATTAGGTATTTCCGAAACAGATACGTTTACGATTACTGCAAGCGAAGATGCAGAATTATTAGCCGTAGAAGTTCCAATGGATTTCAACGATTAGTTTTGGTTTTTGGTGTTTAAATGCAACCACTAGGCACTTGTGCTTAGTGGTTTTTTTATTTAAGCTACCTTTGCACATCATTTACTAATTATGACTTTCGACGAATTAAATTTAAACACGCCATTATTAAGCGCTTTGGATGATTTGGGTTATCGCAATCCAACCACCATTCAGCGCAAGGCTTTTGCTGTAATAATGTCTGGTGTTGATGTTTGCGGTATTGCACAAACGGGTACGGGTAAAACATTTGCTTATTTACTGCCAGCGCTTCGTCAGTGGAAATTCTCGAAAGATAAAGATCCGCAGATATTAATTGTGGTGCCAACAAGAGAATTAGTAGCGCAGGTAGTTGAAGCTGCGAAAGAATTAGGTAAATATATGAGCATCGATGTGGTAGGTGTTTATGGTGGTGTAAATATTAAAACACAAGTATCTCGCGTTGAAGAAGGTGTTGACGTATTGGTTGGTACGCCGGGCAGATTATATGATATCATGTTAACAGGCTCTTTAAAATTAAAGACAATTAAAAGAGTTGTGATAGATGAGGTAGATGAAATGTTGAATCTTGGTTTTAGAACACAATTAAAAAACATTTTAGATCTGCTGCCACCTAAAAGACAAAACTTAATGTTTTCTGCAACCATCACAGATGATGTGGAAGCATTGATGGATATTTATTTTAATGATCCGGTAAGAATTGAAGCCGCACCAACAGGAACGCCTTTAGAAAATATTATACAGATCGGATATGAGGTTCCGAACTTTTATACCAAAGTAAATTTGTTAGAATTGTTGTTGACGGAAGATGCGGATATGACGAAAGTATTGGTATTTGCTGCAACAAAAAAACTGGCAGATGAATTATACGAACAGCTGGCAGAAAAATTTCCAGACAAAGTTGGCGTGATACATTCCAATAAAGAACAGAACCATCGTTTTAATACGGTGAAACAATTTCAGGAAGGTAATTACCGATTCATTATTGCAACAGATATTATTGCGCGCGGTTTGGATATTGCAGAAGTAACACACGTTATCAATTTTGATACGCCGGAAGTTCCTGAAAGTTATATTCACAGAATTGGTAGAACAGGACGTGCAGATAAAAAAGGTATTGCTATAACTTTTATTGCGGATAGAGAAACAGAAAATAAAGAAAGGATCGAGGCATTGATGAATTATACAATTCCTAAAAAGGCGTTGCCTCAAAACTTAGTAATATCGGATGTATTAACAGAAGACGAGAAGCCAAAAGTTTTCATGAAGATCATCAAGTTGAAAGCACCTGAAGCTGCTGGCCCTGCTTTTCACGAAAAATCTGCCAAGAACCAAAAGGTAAATTTTATTGTGAAGAAGAAAGACAGGATGATGAAAAAATACGGCAAGCCGATTACAAGAGGGCAAAAGAAGAAAAAATAATACAAGACATTCATAGTTTGTTCGCCGCCGTCTGGTCTCTGACCAACGGCGAATTGATATCTTAAAAAGGTTACACAACTCCATAGGAGTTGCCTCTTTGTAGAAAAGAAGAAACCCAATTGTATTTAACTCCGTAGGAGTTACCCCTATAATTTAATCAATGGGTTACTCCTACGGAGTAATGAAAATGTTGTTCGTTATTTCTACAAAGAGGTTGCTCCGATGGAGCAAATACAAAATATAATATTGCAGATCTCTATCATAAAAATCTTGGGTTGTTATTCGTTACAATAAAATAAATTAAATGATAAAACAATGCTTACTGCTACTTCTTTTATTATTATTTATTCAATCCGCAAAAGCGGCTGGTAGAACAGATTCCCTTCCTTATACAAAAATTACTGTCTACACTACGGCCGATAGCTCTAACTTACGACTAACGCCAACGGATACACTTGGATTTCATTTCTTCGGACAACCTTTGGAAAGTGCGCCTTGCATTTTTATCGACCCTACAAAAACCTTTCAAACATTTGTTGGTATTGGCGGCGCATTAACAGATGCAGCCGCAGAAGTATATTTCAAATTGCCAAAGTCAGTAAGGAAGGAATTCATGCAGGATTATTATGATCCTGAAAAAGGGATTGGTTATACATTAGGTAGAACAAATATTGCCAGCTGCGATTTTTCTTCAGAAAGTTATAGTTACGTAAAAGAGAATGACACTACATTAAAAACGTTCAGCATTGCGCACGATAAAAAATACCGCATACCATTTATAAAAGATGCCATTGCTGCTGCGGGTGGACACCTTACTTTATTTGCATCTCCCTGGAGCCCACCGGCCTGGATGAAAGATAATCATGATATATTGCACGGCGGAAAATTATTACCAAGCTGTTACCAAAGCTGGGCAGATTATTATGTACACTTTGTAAATGCGTATAAAAAAGAAGGCATACCAATTTGGGGACTAACCATACAAAATGAACCAATGGCTATACAGCGATGGGAATCTTGTATTTATACTGCGGACGAAGAAAGAAATTTTATAAAATTTTATCTCGGCAAAACATTGTGGAGCGCAGGCCTCGATAGCATACATTTAATTGCCTGGGATCATAACCGCGACCTTATGTATCAACGTGCCAGTGATGTGTTGGATGATACCTGCACAGCAAAATATGTTTGGGGCATTGGCTATCATTGGTACGAACATTTTAACGGCGACATGATCTATGATAATGTAAAGCGTGTTGCAGAAGCATATCCGAACACACATTTATTATTTACAGAAGGCTGTGCGGAAAGTTTTGATAGCAGCCAGCTCAACAGCTGGAAATTTGGCGAGACCTACGCACGCTCCATGATAGAAGATTTCAACAGCGGCACCGTTGGTTTTACAGACTGGAATATTTTGTTAGATGAAAAAGGCGGTCCCAACCATGTAGGCAATTATTGTTTTTCCCCGGTAATGGCCAATATAAAAACAGGCAAACTCACCTACCTCAACTCTTATTATTATATCGGGCACTTCTCTAAATTTATCAGGCCGGGTGCAAAAAGAATTATCAGCTCCAGCAGTCGAGTGCAATTATTAACAACAGCCTTTATTAATCCTGATGGAAAAATTGTAGTAGTAGTAATGAACCAAAGCAACCAAAAATTCACTTATGATCTGTGGATGAATGGACAGGCTAGTTTGATTGTTAGTTGGCCGCATTCTATTGAGACGTTGGTGGTGGAATAAATCTGTTATTGTAAAATATTTATATGCAATTTAAAAACAAGTTGTCCGAAACTGGATATTTAATACCATATGGGAAACAACTACCTCTCATTTTCGGGTATGATACAAAGCGAATTGTATTAGAATATTTAAAAGCAAGACTTGGATTTAATAATACTACATACTTGAGTGAAAAACTGAGTACTCTTTTTGATTCTGAAATAACAAAAAAAGCTTATGAAGCATTCGGCTTAAAAAATAAAAAAGATTATGCTTTAACAGAAGAAGAAGAATATAGTATAGAGTATAATTATTTGACAAGAAGCATAATTACGCAATTAGAATATGATAATAAAAGAAGAAAGCCCATTAGTTACGAAACAATTTCAGCTTCAGATATTTCGCAATTCATTTTTTGCCCAGTTAGTTATTCCATAAACAAATCGTTTGACATTCTAATAAATAAAAATAAAAAAATAGGAACCTTATTGCATGAAAAAACTCGACTAATAAAAAAATATGATCAAAATTTTACTCAAAAAATTAAAATAGAACAAGAAGGCTATATTAATAAATTAAATAAATATTTTTTTGATGATTTAAATAATTCAACACTAATTTTTTCAGGTCATTCAAGTAATAATACGAGGGAGTATTATAAAAACAAAAACTTTGTTGGACAACCAGATTATATTTTTAAAAATTCTAATAATAAATATTATGTCATAGAAGAAAAATTCCGATATATAAAAGATGGTGATACTGGAAGGTTTTATAAAAATCATAAAATGCAAGTCGGCTCTTATATTTATGGCATTAAAGATTACGAAATTGATTATGGATACTTATTGAATTGGGGGTACGATTATGATTCTGAAGGGAAACTCTTCATTGCCAGTTGCGAAGTATTAAAAATAAATAGAAACATTCTTTTTCGAGAAGAATTAATTAAAGTATATAAAAAAATAAAAAATTTTAACGCAACTAAAATACTAGAATTCAATGTTTTTGAAGAGGTCTTGACAGAAAAATGCATTAATTGTAGCGTGGCGGGCATTTGCAATCATAAATATAGATATCTAAGTAAGCTAAAAATACCCTATGAGTTTAGTAGAAGAAATATCGATGTTGCAATACCTGTCGAGATTCAAAACTACATTTGGAAAATAGATTTATTCTTTAATGAAGAATATCCATGCAACATATGCAATACGTATAAGCACTGTAAAGAAATGTCACCTAAATATTTAAAATTTATTGACGCGACAAATGGAGTTCAAAATTATAATCTGGTTAATTCCGAAGAAAACAATGAAGATATAATTGATTGGAATATAAATACGCCCTTAGATATTTTTAGAGGGGCAATATATTTATTTCATAATGTCTGCAAAAATTGCTCCGAAAAGTTAGAACAGAATCATACGATTTCAATAAAAACGATAAAAAATAGCTACTAGTGTTATAACTTTTAAACAACCATTCAACATAACCATTTCCATCCAAAACATGTAATATCATTGCACAAATATTCCAACAGCAATGATCTCATATTTCGGAGCAACGCTTCCACAACTTTCCATTCATAAAATAGGTAGTAAAGCATTAGATGAGCCGGTTACTTTATCAGAGCATCCGTTACAAATTGAGGATGATATTTTGAATGACTTGCTGATGCAATATTTTTTGCAGCCTTTCGAAAAAGTAAATGAAGTGTATCGTTTGTATCATCCCAATGATGATCTTAACCTGAATGAAGTTTTTCATTTTGCTGAAATGATTTTTGCTGATCCGGAGAGCTTTCATAAAAACTCACAACAGATCGCGAAGCATTTGTATGATATTTCTTCTCATCCAAAAATAAAATCTGGCGAATTATACATTGGCTATTTTGATAACCTTCAAATTGAAGGGGAGCTTTGGCCCGCTATCGGCATTTTTAAATCTGAAACAAAAGAAACTTATTTAACAGTTGAGCAGGAACAAAAACAATTTCAATTACATTATCAGCAGGAAGCTATCAACATTAAAAAATTAGATAAGGGTTGTCTCATTTTTAATACGGAACACGAGCAAGGCTATAAAGTTGCCATCATCGATCAGACAAACCGTTCAGAAGCTGTTTATTGGGTAGATGAATTTTTGAAACTAAAGATCCGTAATGATAATTATACACAAACGCAAAATGTGTTGAGTGCATATAAAAATTTTGTTACTACAGAAATGGATGAGTCTTTTGATATTTCAAAAGCAGATAAGATCGATCTGTTAAACCGTTCTATCAAATACTTTAAAGACAAAGATCATTTTGATATGGATGAATTTTCTAACGAAGTAATTTCAAATCCCGAAGGAATAGAAAAATTTAAAACTTTTACAAAAAATTACGAAACAGAATTTGATGCGCCTATCAATAATTCGTTTGATATTTCTGATGCTGCGGTTAAAAAACAAGCACGTGTTTTTAAAAGTGTGTTGAAGCTGGATAGAAATTTTCATATCTACATTCATGGAAATAAAGAACTAATTGAAAAGGGTTTTGATGCGGAGAAGAATATGAGTTTTTATAAGGTTTATTTTAGCAATGAGCAGTAGTTTGTCATTCTGAGCGTAAGCAAGGAGTCTAATCTTTAAGTAATTTTTCTGCTGGTTGAGAATAAGATGCTTCATTCCTCAGCATGACAAAAAGCACATGGAGTAAAAGAACTATCTTTCCATTAATGGACAACCAATTCGATCTTTTAATAGACTCTTATCTTGAAAACAATATTGGCGTTGACGCTAATTTTTTAACGGACAAACTTTCTCAGGGTCTGCAACAAAACATACGGCAATTACAAAGCGATAATTTAATGGTGGCTGCGGGCATAGGAAACAGTGATGTTAAAGACACGCAACAAAAAATGCGCAGCGATACCATTTATTGGATGGACAAAAGCCATGACAATATTTTTGAACAGGAGTTTTTACATCAGGTAGATAATTTTGTAGAGCGATTGAACAGTACTTGCTATACAGGCATCAATAGTTATGAATTTCATTATGCTGTTTATGAAGAGGGTAGTTTTTACAAACGCCATAAGGACCAATTTAAAACGGATAGCGATAGAAAGTTTTCTTTGATCAATTATTTGAATAATGACTGGTTGGAAACTGATGGTGGACAATTGTTAGTTTATCAAAATGATTCCGTACAAAAAATACAACCGCAATCTCAAAAGGCAGTCTTTTTTAAAAGTGATGAAATGGAGCATGAGGTCTCTTTGTCTCATCGTACACGAATGAGTATTACCGGTTGGTTGAAGCGTGTATAGTTTTTTATTGTTGAGGCAAAAAATTCCCACTTTACTTTCTTCTCACTAGTATTTATAATAAGGCATACTTATTGTTTTGATTGCAATATGAAAAAGATAAAAATTTTAATTGCCATACTTGCCATGCTTATTGTGTCGGCAACAACATACGCTCAAGTTAGTGTAGAAGTAACAGCTTCAATAGCTCCACCACCTTTAGTTGTTTATTCGCAACCTCCTTGTCCGGAAGATGGATATATCTGGACCCCTGGATACTGGGCTTACGACAGTGTTGATGGTTATTACTGGGTTCCGGGTGTTTGGGTAGCGCCTCCTGAACCTGATTATTATTGGACACCTTGTTATTGGGGTTTTAATGATGGAGTCTATGGTTTTTATCCGGGATACTGGGGGCCAAGTATTGGTTTTTACGGAGGTGTTGATTATGGTTACGGTTATGGTGGTTATGGTTATAGTGGTGGCAGATGGGAAGGCGGTCACTTCAGATATAACACAGCAGTTACAAATGTGAATAGAGGACGAGTGCACAATACTTATGTAGACAGGTCTGTAGCAAATACAAGACAAATGCGTACACGTACCAGCTTTAATGGTCCGGGTGGAATAACAAGAGCGCCAAGAGCGGAAGAACGCGCTGCTATGAATCAATCGCATACTTCTTTTACACACGAACAAGAATCACATCAACAAACAGCCAGACAAAATAGAAATCAATTGGCATCAGTAAATCATGGAAGGCCGGCTATTGCCAGCATGAATAAAGTTGGAGGTAGCCGCTTTAATAGTCAGGGACATTCTGCAGTTGCACAAAGTCATCCGGGTGCAGGTTCGCATCCGCATACAATGAATGCTGCACCACAACATATGTCGACTCCTCATGCACAAACGCATATGCAGTCGCACCCACAACAACACATGACGCAATCGCATGCACAAACACAAATGCGTGCAGCACCGCAACAACATATTCAATCACATCCACAACAGCAACATGTGCAGATGCAATCGCATCCTCAGCCACAAATGCATTCAGCACCACAAGCCGCACCTCATATGGAATCACATCCTGCCGGTGGCGGAATGGAACATGGCGGTGGCGGTGGAATGGAACACGGAGAAGGTGGTGGCGGAGAACATCATAGATAAATAAAGTGCGGGGATCTTATATAAATTAAAAAAGGTTTAGTGATTGATTTCACTAAACCTTTTTTAGTCCCCGATATTTTTTAAAAATCGGTTTGTAATCCGATGAATGAGAAAAAATATTGTCTTTCCTGATCAGCAGGTGTAATGACCTGCGTACCTATTGAACCAAGAAAGGTAAATGTTTTATTAAATGTATATCTACAACCGTAATTCATAAAACCTGTTGTTGCTATTGTTGGGTGAATACTTTTCTGTAAAAAGAACTCTCCCATTATCTCCCATTTTTTCGATGCTTTATAACTTAACAGATTTCCATTGATCAGGCTGCCGGAATCTTTTTCGATAAATGAATAGCCAACTTCTTCGCCAATAACAAATTTGCCGATTGTTTTTACCAATAACAAAGGAAGCAGAAAACCTTTTTGAGTACCGGTAACGGTTACCTGCGGATAAGTTGTTGCGGAGATAAAATATTTGTCTTCACTAACAAAATGATATTTTACTCCAAACAGCGGGTCAACAAATTTTCCTGATGAATGTTTCTGTTCATCAATAGTGATCTGATAAGGCATTTCTACTTTTAGCTGAAGATTGTTGTTCAAGCCATAATTCACATCTACGTAAGGTATGGCTAACTGTATTTCTTTTGTTATTTGTGAATTAACAGAGGTGTTTATTTCAAAGGTTCCTTTATCTAGTGTTGCAGGATCATCTGTGAGCATTGGCGGGCCGCCGCCTTGTGCGTATATCTTGTTAAAAGAAATCAGGCAAATAAATAGTAAAAATATATTGCGGAATTGTTGCTTCATTATTGAATTCAAATATCCTTTTTATTTATTGTTCAATTACGTTTTTTTACAAATTTGGCAACAATATTGTGGGTAATAGTTATTATCCAAGGCATTATGAGTAAAATCTCACTTATATCTTAACCACGTAAAAACTACTTATGAAAAAGAATCAAGTATTAATTGTAGGAATTTTGCTTTTTGCTATTTTCTATAGCATAAACGTTAATGCCCAAACTACCATTGGTATTAAGGGCGGTTTAAGTATTCCTAATTTGACTTCCGGTTCAACATCCAATCCTTTAAATTCAGGTTATAGCTCGCGGCTAGGACCCGATGCAGCAGTGTTTGCAGATTTTCATATCGCAGGCATTTTTTCCATTCAACCACAGGTAGAATATTCTTCACAAGGTGGGAAAAAAGATGGGCTACAAGCTTTTCCTAATTCTTCAGGAGCAGGGCCAACTTATTTTTACGCGAATTATAATAGCGAAACAAAGCTTGATTATTTGTTGATACCGGTAATGGCTAAGGTACATTTTAAATTAGGAGAAAAATTGAAGTTCTATGTTATGGCTGGCCCGCAAGTTGGTTTTTTGCTTTCTGCTAAACAGGTTAACAGTGGCAATAGTCCGATATATGAAGATCCACAAGGAACAACACCAATATCACCATCCGAATCATTTGACACAACAGCCAATGTAAAAAATTCTTTAAACTCGATAAATTTTGGCGTTGAAGGAGCCATTGGATTTTCCTATAAGATCGGAAACAATTCGGTATTTGTAGAAGGCGGAGGTAATTATGGGTTTATAAATATTCAAAAAAATTCGGCAGACGGAGAAAATAATACAGGTGCAGCTTCAGTAACGTTAGGCTATGCGTATACATTTCATTGTAATAAAAAATAAGTTTTTTTACACAAAAAAAATTAAGCCGCAACGTTTATACGTTGCGGCTTTACTATCTTATGCGACTTTTATGAAACAATTTTATTGTGAAACTTTTACGCCAATCATTTCTCTTAGTGCTTGTGCAATATGATTGGCATCGATGCCGATCTCGTTGTATAGTTCTTTAGGTGTGCCGTGTTCAACAAGTCTATCCGGAATGCCCATGATCTTTACATCGGCCTTGTAGTTATGATCATTCATAAATTCTAAAACAGCACTACCGAAACCACCTACAACTGTGCCGTCTTCAATAGTAATTACTTTATTGAATTTGCTGAATACTTCGTGCAATAATTTTTCATCGATCGGTTTTACAAAACGCATATCATACAAAGCAGGATTGATGCCTTCTGCTTTTACATCGCGAATTGCAGCAGCAGCAAAATTTCCCGGATGCCCGAATGATAATATGGCTATGCCTTCGCCATCTTTTATTTTTCTTCCCGTACCGATCTTTATTTCTTTCATTTCCGTTTTCCATTCTGGCATAACGCCTTCGCCACGTGGATAACGAATTACAAAAGGATTTTTTGTTGACTCTAACTGTGCCGTGTACATCAGGTTGCGCAATTCAGATTCGTTCATCGGCGCACTCACGATCATGTTTGGTATGCAACGCATGAATGCAATATCATAAGCACCATGATGTGTTGGACCATCTTCACCAACCAAACCCGCTCTGTCTAAACAAAAAATTACCGGCAAGTTTTGTATGGCGACATCGTGCACTACCATATCGTAAGCCCTTTGCATGAAAGTAGAATAGATATTGCAGAACACTTTCATCCCTTGCGTTGCCATGCCGGCACTTAATGTAACGGCATGTTGTTCGCAGATGCCGACATCAAAAGCGCGATCAGGCATTTGCTCCATCATATATTTTAATGAAGAGCCGCTTGGCATTGCTGGTGTGATACCGAATATTTTTTTGTTCTTCTCTGCCAACTCAATAATTGTATGTCCGAAAACATCCTGGTATTTCGGTGGTTGTGGAAGATCGAATTTCTTTTTGAATATTTCTCCTGTTACTTTATCAAACAAACCCGGAGCATGCCATTTGGTTTGATCTTTTTCTGCCAATTCATAACCCTTTCCTTTCACCGTTTTGATGTGCAAAATTTTTGGTCCGGGAATATCTTTCAGATCCTTTAATGTATCAACGAGCTTGGTAATATTATGTCCGTCTATCGGACCAAAATAACGTAGTTGTAAAGATTCGAAAAGATTGCTGCTTTTACTTACTACACCTTTTAACCCTGCTTCAATTTTTGAGGCAAGACTTCTGGAGAAATTTTTAGCAGGTAGTTTACCCAAAGCTTTCCAAAAATCGTCTCTTAATTTATTATAGGTTTGAGAAGTGGTGATGTCTGTTAAATATTCTTTCAATGCACCAACACTTGGGTCGATGCCCATGTTGTTATCATTCAAGATGATCAGCACATTGCTTTTTTCAATGCCCGCATGATTGAGTGCTTCAAAAGCTAAACCAGCTGTCATCGCACCATCACCGATAACAGCAATATGTTGTCTGTCAGTTTCTCCTTTGTAATGAGAAGCCATCGCCATGCCCAACGCTGCAGAAATAGAAGTGGAAGAATGGCCAACACCAAAAGTATCGTATTCGCTTTCGCTACGTTTTGGAAAGCCGCTTAGTCCGCCGTATTTTCTGTTGGTGTAAAAATTATCTCGGCGACTAGTTAAAATTTTATGTCCGTATGCCTGGTGGCCCACATCCCAAACCAATTGGTCGTAAGGAGTATTGAAAACATAATGGAGTGCAACACTTAGTTCAACAACGCCTAAACTTGCCGCAAAGTGGCCGCCGTAAATGCTAACCACATCAATAATGTATTGACGCAGTTCATCAGATACTTGTTGTAACTGATCCCGGTTCAATTTTTTAAGATCGTCCGGGTTATTGATTTTAGCCAATAAAGTGCCTGCTTTGATTTCCATTGTAATTTGTAAAGGTACAAAGAATTTGAACCTCCCCCGTCCCCTGGAGAGGGAACTTTGAAGGTCAATTTAGGGTTGATCCTACTGTTCTTTTAAATGATAATAGGCGTTTACCAATACGGCTTTGCCATTTTCATTCAGATGGATATAATCTGAAACGATTTGTCCTGTTTCTCTTTTATAAGTGATGATCAAACTATTTTTTTCAGGAACCAGCTCAACAAACTCAAAATGTAAATTTGGCATTTCTTCAAGGCCCTTTAGAAAATGTTGTTTGAGTTTTTCTTTGCCTGTAAGTTTACCTTCAGTAATGTTCCATCTTTTATTTACTGTTGGAGAATGGAACTCAACATCATCAGCATAGTGGTTCATTATTCGATCGATATCATGTTTGTTCCAAGCATTGATCCAATCTGTAGCTAAGGCGTTATAATTTATATTGCTCATGGCTTTAAAGTTACACTTTTTAACAACTCTATGATAGGCACAAAAAAGACCGAGATTTTATACTCAGCCTTTTTATTATTTATTAAGCTATAACTGACCTTTATTTTTATTGCTTATTTAATTTATAAACTGATCCGTTACTGAAATGCAGCGTATATATACCATCTGCATAACCTTTTACATTAACAGTTTGTTGTGGAGAGGTAAGTGTTATTGTTTGTAATATTTTTCCATTTATATCAGACAGCTGTACATCATTAGTGACAATACCATTTGGCTGTTTAATTGTAAATGCATCTGTAACAGGGTTTGGATAGATCAAAATACTTTGACTTTGATTGGTTGTTATATCTACAGTAGCGATCGGACTGTATGATATAGTACCATCTTCATCAACTATTTCAAGGCGATAATAATTTGTGCCCGTTGGAAGATCTGAATCAGTATAAGAATAATTAAAACTGCTAAGGTCATTTGCGGCAACAGCAGCTGTTTCAACAAAAGAAGAACCGTTTGTACTTTTCTCAACAATATATGTTTTGATTCCGTTTTGTACAGCAACATTCCAATACAATATTGCGCCATCACTATTAGAAGCTGTAGCAGTAAAGCTTGTCAATTTAACAGGCAGCACAACAGGCGACGTTTGAACAATAAAACCACTAAAGCTCGGAACATCAAATGTAACGGCCCACCAGTTATTGACAGCATCCCAAACAATATTAGCATCATTAGGATCTATCACGATTGGAGTTCCCGTTGTATAAGATGCAGGCAATCCTGAATTATTATTACTTATGCCTGGATATTTGCCAATCTTTAAATTAGCAATGCCTGTAGCATCACCAGGGCCAGTAGGTAAATGTAACGCAGCGCCAGGGTCATTGTTAAATGCATCAAAATCAGCCTGCGTAAAATATAAAGTAATTGTACCTGTTGATGTTGTTGATCCTATTGCAGGTGTTACCTGGTAATGTCGTGCAACATATGGCAGGCCCGCATAATTGGGTACACTGCTTTCTACCCATACTTCTGCTGTTACACTACCACTCATCGGGCTAGCCCCACTTGGTACGGCTTTACTAAGCAATTCGCAAGTTGATATATAAGTATTATTATTTGTTCCGGTATTTTGTGTGATAGAAACATGGCTAGTAGGTAAAGTTGTTGCTGTAATTGCAATATTAGGAAAAACAGTTTGGGCATCAACTATGGCATTTAGAGATCCTGTGCCAGAGCTATTTGCAACAAAATCTGCTGTTGCCGTACCACTGGCCTGAATAGCAGTTTGCGCATTAGAAAGCGTACCGCCTAAAACATTTCGAAAACTAATTGGCACGCCTGTTAATGCAGAAACATTTGCTGCTGTAAGTGTGGTTGGATTAGAGTTTTGAAGAAAGCTTGCTGTAACAAGAGATGTATCAGCAGGGGCTGCGGAACAGATATCCGGTCCTGAAATTTCAAGTAATATCCAATTCGATTTATTTACGGTTCCTGTACCGCCAACTTGTGCAGCAGATGGACCGGCATTAGTACCCCACCAGTTATTAGTTGCATCACCATCACCTGCGGCGTTAGCAATTATATATTCATTAGGAGTTGTTGTTGAAATATTTTGATAAATACGATTATAATTTAATGGAACAATGCCACCGAAACCATTATCAACAGACATAACCGCACCGGCATCCAACGTGCCGTTCGAGGTATTGTTTGTGAAAGTATTATTATTGATGGATGAAGAAAAGCTGCCTGAATTTGCACCTTGGGTTGCTACCTGAATTGCACTGCCGGTTGCAGCAGCCGTAGTAGTTAAGCTATCATCATTAAACGTACAATTTGTAACATTAAAACTACCACTCACATTGTTTTGAAGAAAATAATATACAGCTCCGCCATCGCCGGTTGCATTGGCATTACTTAAAAATGAGCTATGTGTTATGGCTATAGTGCCTCCGCCCGAAATGTTTACGGCACCTCCGGTTGATCCGCTTGAAATAGCATTGCCTTTAAATTCACAAGTAGTGATAGTTAAAGAGTTTGAAGGACCGCCAGCCAAAATAGCTCCTCCGCCATATCCATCACTTTTTAATAATCCATTGGTGAATTTGAGATTTTGTATAACTGTTGCTACGTTTGCAACAGTCCCCGACTGGTTAATCAAAAAGATACGATCCTGGTTAACACTTGTCATGTTGATGACAGTAGTGGAAGAGTCTGCCCCATTAATGGTTATATTCTCAGACTTATTGCCAAAAATAATTTCTCCTAAACTTAAATTATATGTTCCGGCAGGAACTACAATTGTTGTAGTTCCGCCCAAATTATCTGCGGCTTCTATTGCTCCTCGTAATGATATATCACCTGTTCCATCCTGGCCTGTAAATAAATTTGTTGCATGTGTATCTGTAGTGTAACCTGTAGTTACCGTAATAGTACCCGCAAAAACAGGACTAGAAAAGAACAAAATAATATAGAGCCAGCTTTTATATTTTGCCAACAAAAAAGCTATATTTTTTTCGGTCGATTGTTTCATGATAAATCATGTTTAGTAGTTATTTATTAAATAACTATTTTGGTAATTAAATTTCAATATCATTGACCTTTCCTAAGGATCATCTTGAAGGAAATATTCCTGATAATGCAATACAATAATTGAATGTTAAATATGGCATCATATTATTGTGTGGTTGCGAGCCTCCTGTAACACCTATTGAAGAAGCATTCATATTTACAGGGCTGGCCAAGCTCGAAGCATAAAAATTTGGAGTTGGGCGTTGTGTTGCGGGCTCTCCAAAAATCGTATTACTAGGGTCTGCATGTGTTCCGGGAGTTGCGGCAGCCGGAATATGTGTATGTACCGGCATCTGATTATATATTAATGTAACAGATTGTTCGCCGGCAGATTCTCCTACATTATATGTTCCACCCGGTCCATTTCCGAAATGGAGCGGAGCTGCATTTTGAAGGTTTGGCAGAGCAAAATTAGATGTACCATTGCCACCATAATTAATACCAAGCAATGAAAAAACCGCTGTATAGGTTGAAATAGCCAATATTTGACCATTGCACATTGCCCAACCTGTAGGTGCAAAATTGAATGGAAATATTCTTATCTCTGCTAGAAATTGATCTGCCATTTTATAATGCTTTTATTTTATAATTTTAATTTAACTAGCGCGATGGGAAAATTCCTGTGAGCGCAATGCAAAAATTCAAAACCAGATACGGCGACATGTTTTCATGTGGCTGGCTACCTCCTGTTGTACCTAAAGCAGCAGTACTCATTGTTTCACTTGCAGAACCTGAATATGGTTTAAAACCCGTATTACTTGCCCAATAATTATTGAGTGGCGTAGATTTATCCGGTCCATTACTACTTGCTTGTGCGAGATGATTATGTTGGGGCATTTCGTTTTGCAAAACTGTATGGCTAGCCTCACCGCCTGTTTCCCCTATCGTAAATGCACTGCCCATGTGTAAACCAACCTTACCTTGCAGGTTTGGAAGCAGAAAATTGGTTGTTCCATTACCTCCATAAAATGTACCAATCAATGCAAATAATGCTGCATTTTGGTTAATAGCCAAGGTTTGTCCATTGCAAAATGCCCAACCTCTTGGTGCAAATGAAAAAGAAAATATTCTTATTTCTGATAAATAAGGTTGTGCCATTTTTTTGATTTAATAATTGGGTCTAAAAATTAAACTATTTGATATAATTGCCTTTATTGCGAAGGAAATATTCCATATAATGAAATGATAAAGCTCACTGCCACATATGGAATCATATTATCATGTGGGAGACTTCCTCCTGCTTGTTCTATTGACGCACTGTTCATACTAACTGTTGAAGGCGCAAATGCATATGGCTTTCCACTTGGAGAAGCAGCAAAGTAATTATTGCTTGCCAGATCACTCACCCCATTATTGGATGCGGTAACTAAGTGCGTATGCGATGGTATTTGCTGAGTTGTTAGTGTTACAGTTGCCGCACCTCCCAAAGCGCCCTGTACATATGTACCATACGCGTTTGCACCTTGATGAATTGGAAAACGGCCCTGGAGATTAGGTAGCGCAAATGTATTTATACCATCTCCTCCATAGGTAGTACCTATAAGATCAAACAACACCGTATTTTGAGATATGCTTAAAAGTTGGCCATTACAGAATTGCCAGTCTACAGGGGCAAAGTTTCCGGCAAATATTCTTATTTCGCCAACATACGGGTTTGCCATATATCATGGGTTTTGGTAGGTTATAAATCTTTATAGGTCGAAAATCTGGCCAAAAATATATAAAAATACCTGTAAACCGATAAAAAAAGCGGTTTTCATAACAATTAATTAATATGAAAATATATATTAATGTATATGATTAAAGTATATCGAACTGATTGCCAGCCTGTAACCCGATTTTGTTGAATTGTTTGGTACCCAAAAATCCTTCATCCGTATAAATGATATTCACACTAATAGCTTCATTATTTATTGTCGCAATAAATAAACCATCATTTGAAATTGAAAATATTCTTCCGGGAATTAAGATTTCATTACTCCCTCCTCCTACTTTTTCGGCCTCAACTAAACGAATTATTTTATTATTGAGTTTTGCTACTGCACCTTTGTTCCATGGATTGCAGGCGTTGATCAGTGCTATAATTGTTGTTGCATCCATCTCTTTCCAATTTATTATTATATCACCGGCAGATTGTTTTTTAAAAGATGAGGCTATAGATTCGTCCTGCATTTTTGAAGGAATATCAATATCAAAACTGATCATCTTTATTAATACCCTTGCAATTTTTGCAGCAACATGCGAAAGCTTACTCGTTAAAATTCCATAAGTATCGGAAGGTTCAATTTTAATTATTTCTTTTAGTACGATTGCGCCTGTATCAAAGTTTTCATCAAGTTTATGAATGGTTACTCCTGCAGTTTTTTCCTTATTTTTTATTTGTTGAAAGATAGGATCTGCGCCACGATATACCGGTAGCGGGCTGGGATGAAAATTAAAAAATCCTTTTGCTGGAAGTTCATACACAGATTTTGGCAAGCGAAAACTAAATGTCATCATTAATCCAAGATTGATATCATATCGTTGTATTGCCTGGATGATCTTCTTTTCAAAATTATCACGGTCAACTAATACGATCGGAATTGTAATACCGTTTAAAACAGACTGTACCTGTTCTATCATCGCACTATTTTTTGATGGAACAACTATTGCAGCTAACTGATTAAAAAAAGCCATCTCCTGCAAAGCGGGAATAGCAAATCTGGTACTACATAATAATATTGCTTTTATCTCAGCCATTTTTTAGTAACATAAATAAGTGTTTAACCAACCTGCAGAATTACTGCTGTTTTCTATAGCAGTAAACGCTTTCCATTTATCATCTATATTATTTATCCATTCCGATTCAAGATTTGCAGCGTTGTTTTTTAAAGAACATTTATGCACGGGCGCAAAAAAATAATGGGTTTCTTTATCGAATTTCATTTCACCTCTTGGCCCATCAATTTGTATTGTTGCAAGATGATCAGCAATTTTATTGCCATCGGTATAATATGTTTTGCAATCGATAAAAATTTGCTTCAATACTAAACCTGTTTCCCATCCCTGCAAAGAAAAAATTGACGCGTCTCTTTTTGTTTTGTCTTTATATATTTCTTTAAAAATTTTATTGCCATCATTATTTTGCGATGCTATCCACGGGACATGTCCATCAATTGAAAATGGAAAACCTTCGCCGATATCTTTGAGTGCATCTGGTTCTAACATCATTGGTGTTGCAAAAAGATGCAGAGAACCAGCCTGTTCGGATTCACTTAATAATTTATAAAAAAGCGAAGCGGGCAGAGAATCAAAAGCACACAATAAATTTTCAGCATCTTTATTTGCAGCTAAAAAATCAGTTAATTGTTTTATTTCAAACTGGTCATCATATGCCTGTTTGTTTATATAATTGAAAACAATATTGCCTTCGGTCACTGTAAATTCTTTTATCATAGCTGCACTATGCAAGTAGCCGCAATCGAAAAACGTAGTGGCAAAGACCCCATTTTTATTTTTCATTTTTCCGGCTAAAGAACCCGTGAGCCAACTTACAAATGCATGTTGCAAGGTTAAATAGATTGTTCCGGGTTGGGGTATCCAGTTATCCGGATAATTAGCACCGGCGTTGACTACAATTAATAATTTGCCCGAAGCATGCATTAGCGGTGCCAGTATTGGCGCAACTCTCATGTCTATATATGCAATTAAAATATCTGCATTTTCAAGGACTAATAATTTTTCTGCTTTCTCGTATACTTCTTTTTCTGCTGCGCCGAAGCCGATGCTTTCGGAAAAAAGTTGCATGGTACCTTCCGACAATTCTTGTTTAAGCGAAGCTTTTATGCCATCCATAAAATCTGGTAATAAGCCTGGATGTGCTTTAGAGCGTGGATATAAAATGCCGATATTCATTTGGTGTAACTATTTGATAGTTAAATTAATTTGGCTATTTTTTAGACAGCAACAAAATTATTTTATTGTGTTGATTTTATTTTTTGTTTGGAATGTAAAATTCAAATAGTACCTTGGGTTTGACTTTTACAAGGAATAAATATATTTATAAATAATTTAAATCCTACTGAAATATGAATTCGAGAAAAGATTTTATAGTAAAAAGTGGCCTTGCAACTGTTGCATTATTAGCTACCAAACCATTCGGATCTTTAGCGTCCGCCGCTTTAACAACTAGTGATAACAGCTGTGTACTATTATTGCATACCAGCAATTCTTACACAACAAATTTTGACAAAGCTGTAAACACAATGTCTGCTTTAAAAAAAGAATTTGGCAACACTGTTTTGTTAGATGCGGTAAATGTTACATCATCTGCCAATAATAAATATGAGCGGAATAAAAACTTAGCGTTAATGCAAAGTGCAGGTTACGATGCAATGTTACCTGGCAATATTGATCTGGAAGAAAAAGATAACACAGCTGTTTCGATGGTGGCAAGTAATTATGCTGTTAACAACAGCGGCTTTGGCAAAAAAGTTGAGCCATATAAAATTATTTACAAAGGTGATATTAAGATAGGAATTATTGGCGCAGGAACAGATATGAGCAATGTATCCAACACAGCTGCAAGTACGGTTACGTACAAAGATCCTGTTGAAGAAATTAATATGCTGGCTACTTATTTAAAGAAAGAAAAAAATTGCAACCTGGTGGTTTGCTTATCTCACCTGGGATATAAAAATAAAAATGCAATGGATGATATTACGCTTGCGCAAAATTCTGTGCATGTAGATGTCATCATCAGCAGCAATAACGATAAGGTGCAACATACATTGGTACAACGCAATAAAAATAACGAAGAAGTTATTATTGATCCTACAGGGGATATGACAACCTTAGGAAAAATTGCGATTGGCTTTGATAAAAAGGGCAAAAAGAATCATATCTCTATCGGTTAATTTTTCACGTTAGAGTGCTAAGATAAATTACAAAGCCGCAAATTTTTTGCGGCTTTTGTATTAAACTTATGTATTGCTTTGCGTGAAATTTATACAACAATATTCACCATCTTACCTTTTACAAAAATGATCTTCTTAGGTGTTTTACCTTCGGTCCATTTTTGAATGTGTTCATTTGCCAATACAATTTTTTCAACTTCTTCCTGCGTAGCAGCTAAAGAAATATTAATGTTAGTACGCATTTTACCGTTGATGGAAATAGGATATTCTTTATCAGACTCTATTAAATATTTTCCATCAAATATTGGATAGGCCGCATCAATGATATTTGTTGTATTTCCTAACTGGCGCCATAATTCTTCTGCAATATGCGGTGCGTAAGGCGTTAGCAATACCAATACCTGTTGCAACACTTCTTTTTTATTGCACTTAGCATCTGCCAATTCATTTACACAGATCATAAACGTGCTTACTGCCGTATTGAAACTAAAACGCTCTGTATCTTCTTCTATTTTTTTAATGGCGCGATGTAAAATTTTTAATTCGGCATCTGTTGCTTTTTCATCTGTCCACACTTTACCTTTTATGTCATCATTAAACAAGCGCCATAATTTGCGTAAGAAACGATGTACACCTTCAATACCTTTTGTATCCCATGGTTTGCTTTGTTCTACCGGGCCAAGAAACATTTCGTACATGCGGAATGTGTCTGCGCCGTATTTATCTACTATTTCATCTGGATTATGAGTATTGAGCTTTGACTTAGACATTTTTTCAACTTCACTATTTGTAAAGAAACTTTTTCTTTCTATTATATTGTGCTTATAATCATACCAAACACCATCAACAAAATAACCTTCTCTGGTATAGAAAATAGAATCTTTGTCAAACAAACCCTCATTGTAATAAGAATCTACATCTAGTTTATTTACATTATTATTCGAGTCAACATATTTAACGGGTACATGAATTTTTATTAGTAGCTCCGTGGGATTTGTAACAAGATCTGACGATATATAATGACTCATAACTCTACTTCCAAATGAGCGGAGCTGACTTTCATTAATTGCGGTTAAATTGCTGTTGACAATTATTTTATACACAACATCTGCATCACCTCTGTAATTTAATTGCGAAACGCCAGTTATCATCCCCTGATTAACCAATTTTTTAAAAGGCTCATCATGTCCAACATAGCCAAGATCAAATAATATTTTTGTCCAAAGTCTGCTGTATAATAAATGCCCAACAGCATGTTCTGTTCCTCCGATGTATAAGTCTACTTGTCCCCAATAATCGCTTGCTTTTTTATCACAGAATGCATTTGCATTTTGCGGATCCATATAACGCAAAAAATACCAGGAAGAACCAGCATAACCAGGCATTGTAGAAGTTTCTCTTCTTCCACCGTTTGGTAAATTTATCCAGTCTGCAATATTTGCTAATGGTCCTTCGCCTTCCGGTCCGGGACCGTATTTTTCTACCACAGGTAAAACCAATGGTAGCTCTTCCGCTTCTAAAGGAATGGCAATTCCATCGCTCCAGATAATTGGAAAAGGTTCGCCCCAATAACGTTGACGGCTAAAACCTGCATCACGCATTCTGTAATTTACTTTGCGTTTGCCGATGCCCATTTCTTCAATTTTATTAAGTGCAATATTCATTGCGTCTTTCATTACCAGGCCATTTAAAAAACCTGAGTTTTCTAAAATAGCATCTTTCGTTGCATTGGCTTCTTCACCATTAAAATGCGAACCAATAATATTGGTGATGGGAATATTAAAATGTTTTGCAAAACCAAAATCACGCGGATCGCCGCAAGGCACAGCCATGATGGCACCAGTACCATATCCTGCTAACACATACTCTGCGATCCAGATAGGAATTTCTTTTCCGTCAAAAGGATTGATAGCATACGCACCGGTGAAGCAACCTGTAATTTGTTTTACTTCGCTCATGCGTTCCCGTTCGCTTCTGCTTTTTACGTAGTCGAGATATTTATCTATTTCTGCTTTCTGATCTGCAGTTGTTATTTGAGCAACTAATTCATGTTCCGGCGCAACAACCATAAAATCTACACCGAAGATTGTATCGGGTCTTGTTGTATAAACACGTAAATTTTTATCGGTATTTTTTATCGCAAAATCCATTTCCGCACCCTGACTCTTCCCGATCCAGTTCTTTTGCATTTCTTTCATTGCATCGCTGAATTCAATGCGTTCCAAACCTTCCAATAAACGATCAGCATATTCAGTAATGCGTAAATACCATTGGCGCATTTTCTTTTTTACAACAGGATAACCGCCGCGTTCGCTAACACCATTTACCACTTCATCATTTGCCAAAACAGTTCCTAAAGCTTCGCACCAATTCACTTCGCCGTAGGCACTGAATGATAAACGATAGTCCATTAATATTTCCTGCTTGCGCACATCTGTAAAAGCTTTCCACTCTGCAGCTGTAAAGCGGTGGTCGGTCGTCAGTAGTCGGTCGTCCGATATGTTCCCATTGTTTGCAAAAGATTCAATTAATTCACTAATTGGCTTTGCTTTTTTTGCAACGCGATCATACCAGCTATGAAATATTTGTAAAAAGATCCATTGTGTCCATTTGTAATAATTAGGATCGCTTGTTCTTACTTCACGGCTCCAATCGTAACAAAAACCAATTTTATCAAGCTGGCTGCGAAAAGTAGCGATATTTTTTTCTGTGGTTACAGCAGGATGCTGCCCGGTTTCTAATGCATATTGTTCGGCAGGTAAACCAAAGCTGTCATATCCCATCGGGTGTAGAACATTATACCCTTTCAATCTTTTGTAGCGACTGTAAATATCGCTGGCAATATATCCTAATGGATGTCCCACGTGTAAACCGGCGCCACTTGGATAAGGAAACATATCCAACACATAATACTTCGGCTTGGCAGAATCGTTGCTTACTTTATAAGCATTCGTTTCTTTCCATTTCTGCTGCCAGCCTTGCTCTATCTTCCTG
>Ga0207034_1021_pt1 | contig 31186 bp, 34 predicted proteins | sample Alteio_BWMinCont_36_FD_153269 | JGI IMG/M metagenome (GOLD analysis project Ga0207034, IMG submission 153269) | Enriched cells from forest soil in Barre Woods Harvard Forest LTER site, Petersham, Massachusetts, United States -... | ecosystem: Environmental > Terrestrial > Soil > Temperate forest >...
GTAGATATTCGTTTGCAGGTTAGGGACCTCCTCTTGCGAGCCACCCGCCTTGCTTCGGATGAGTGTGAAAACATCCAAGACCGTGGCAATACTGCGAATATTTCCCGCGACACTCACGAGGCCATCTTCCATGCCGGGATGCTTGTCCGCCAGGGCTTCAATGTTTTTGCTCACACTCCTCAGCCGATCAATTTCCATCAGAAGGTCTTCGAAAGCCGCGGCCATTAAAGGTCCATCGGCCTCCGAGGCCAACCCGGCCGGTTCGGTCGTGGCCGACTCTGTCCTGACCTCAACCTGAAGGCGCAAATCTTCTATTAAACGCAGCGTTGTTGCCTCGCCAAGGAAGGTGACAAACAGCCCAAGCAGCTGTGCAATCAGAACGACTCCGACCTCGCCATCCTCATCCGTGCCTATCTCGGATTCGACTTCGCCAAGGCCGCGCAGGCCTCCATTAGCCGTTATTTGCACGGCGCTGAGCCGGCGACACGCCGACCTGGCTAGAGCCAGAGCACGAGAAGCGAGTACCTGAAAGGCGTCAACCCCCACAGGTGTGCTGAACTGTAGGCGCAGCCTGTCATAGACGCGCACAGTTGCAGGTTCGGTGTGCGGCGAGTTCCCACTTGTGTCGGCCTCGCGAGCAACCAGGCTGCGGGCCAAATCACGCGTCTCTTTTGGAGGAATCATTGGTCACCTTTCACTACACACTGCACAGCGCGCTTTGAGGGGGCATGCGACCATGGCCATAATACTTCCCCGCCTGGTGCTGGATATCCCGAGGTTGCGGATTGGCATCGATTGCTCGCTGGCTTCAATGGCACTCGAAATCGTTAGCGCTCGTAATTTTCCTATTCCTGTGAAGACCCAGAAATGCACGCTTCTTCGGTCACGTCGCCCGGCAGTTGATCGTGCAAAACTACGTTCAGCAGGGATCGGTGAACCCGGATGCGACCGTCGTATTCGATAAAGCCGAGCTTACGGAACCGGTTCATGAAGAAGCTCACACGGGACCGTGTTGTTCCGATCATTTTCGCCAGTGTCTCCTGGGATATCTTTGGAATCAACGTCTGCGGTTCGCCCGGTCTTCCGAACTCCGCCATCAACAGGAGAATGCGTGCCAAACGCTTTTCGCTGGAGTTGAAGAGTTGGTCGACGAGGTCTGCCTGGGTTCTCATGCTGCGGGCCAGCAGAAATTTCAAGAACAGGTTAGAAAACTCGTGCTCCTCGTGCATTACGCGAATCATCTCTTCCCGGCTTATCTTCAGTGCGGTGCAGGCGGTAATCGCCTTGGTGGTGGCCAAACGCAACCCGTGCGCCGCCGCGAGCGCCTCTTCTCCCACAAAATCGCCGGCGGAAAGGAGCGCGACGGTGGCTTCCTTGCCAGCTTGGGAGACCACCGTGATCTTTGCGCGGCCATCCTGGAGATAGAAGACGGAATCCGCCGGGTCTCCCTGAGAAAAGAACGTTTCCCTGGCAACCACTTGCACGACTCTCCGCCCCAAGCCAGCATGGGTGAGGAAGGCGGCGGCATTAAATGCCGGCTTTTCGAGCTCAACCATTCAAACGCCTCCCCTCTGGATGCATTGTGGAGTGGATTGCGTTACGCGGGCCCAACCGCATCAACTTCAGCCTAACAGCGGAATTGCCGCGCCGGGCACAAATTCTCGGCAATATGCGACCATTCCGTGGCCCAGGAAACTACTGATTTGATGGAAGATCCGCGGATATCCCATGATCCTACACCCCACGCCGTATTTTGCCATAAGAGTGCACCATTTACGCGAGACGGTTATGTTCACTTTTGCACACTTTTTCGAAAATATGTCGAGCCTGTGAATCCGGGAAGCCTCGACTACACCTCGATCCTCAGCACCGTAATTTCAATCAAGTGGCGCCTCCCCGGGCCTTGTCGCCGATCAGCCGGCACAGGATTGTAGCGGACTCTCGCCCCACGTCTCCGCGCCTGACCGTCCGGCGGTGTGCGAAAGTGACCAGCTGTGCGGATTCTTCAATGGGATATTTGTCCCAAAGGTTCATGCATTCGAACGATGAGGTGCGCGATGCGGAACGAAGTCGATTCAGCGGGTGTGCTAAACGGAACAGACAATTAGCAGTTGCAGTGCTAACGTACCCAAGACGAATCGTTCGCTCTGGAACAGTAATGATGACCCCGTTGCTGTCCCCACCGCAGCGCTGATGAAGATTATTCGCGACCAGGCCGCAATCAGGAGGAAGCCGTCTAGATGGGTAAAGTAACCGGGGAGCCTTTCAATACCGCAGCTTTTCTCGCGGCGGAAGGGCGGGGACGAACCATCAGCAATCACTCAGCAAAGGACATTTTCTTCTCCCAGGGAAGCCCAGCCGACGCTGTATTTTATCTTCAGACCGGCCGGGCAAAGCTCACCGTCATTTCCAAGAGCGGCAAAGAGGCGACGGTTACGCTGCTCGCCCCCGGGGATTTTTTTGGCGAGGAGTCGATAGCCGGAGCCGGAACGCTGCGAACAGTCACAGCCTCAGCCATCACTGCCTGTACGGTACTCAGGATCGCGACGGCGGAAATACTCCGGGTCCTGCAGGCGGAACATAGGTTCTCCACTTTTTTCTTGAAGTTCATCGTGATCCGGGGCATGAGAACCCAGGCGGATCTCATCGATCAGCTTTTCAACTCCAGCGAGAGGCGGTTGGCGCGGGCGCTCTTGTTGATGGCGGAATACGGTGAACCGGGTGCGCCGGAGACACTGATCCCACCGGTAACGCAGACGACGCTTGCGGACATGATCGGTACAACCCGGTCCCGGGTCAGTGTCTTCATGAATCGGTTCCGTAAGCTCGGGTACATCGATTACAACGGCGGCATCAGGGTTCACAAGTCGCTGCTTAAGGTGTTCTTGCACGACCAGTTGCCAGAGGAGGAGAATTCATCGCAGCCCAAACTTCTCGACCCCCCACCCAGTCCAGCAAGAACCGCCAAACGAGCCAAGTATGTGTGAGCCGCGGATTACTCGCATCGAAGTCCGGGTTGGCGCAACCCGCCGCGACTCACTCGCGTCCACTGCGACGCTGCTTAGGGTTGGTGATTGATGAAGGGAGCGGCCGTATTGATCCCTGGTGTGTTGCGTGGGATGGGGTGTGAGGTGAAGTGCGAGGTACTCGCCCGCAAGCAATCCCCGGACCTCGGCCCTGAATATTCGGAGGGCTTCGTCCTGAACGCCCCGGCCGACCTCCCCGAGGGTGATTACCTGGTGGTGTTCGACCGACACACCTTGCCGGCCACCAAAGAGCGCGGGCTGTGGCTCTCCTCTGGTGCAATCGTGCGCGTGCCGAATTGACCTGGTCAAGTCACTGCGCCTGTAAAAGGCCATAGATGTGGATCCGTCGAATTATTTCGACCGACTGCGATGTGGCGTATGGAGCTTTCAGCCAGGATGTTGCTGAGCTCCAGTTCTGAGTTCGGCCTCCGGGATGCCGCGGTCGGCGAATCGCGGAACCAGCCGAAATGGCTGCGGAAACTCAAGACTGCGGGGCTCGATGATTGCGTAGAGGATCCAGCCGCCGCAAAAGACGCAATTTGTATCGAGAATCAGGCTCGCAGTGCCGTTGATAGCCTGCGGAAAGGTTCTGAGCATTCCGGACAGGCAATCGTTACGAACTCCCCTCCCGAGGCATCGTGAACGTTTCTCTGGGTCCATATAGGCTCCGGCGCGTCGCGATGCTCGCGCCTTGGCCGAGGCCGGGTTTCCACCATCTTCACCAGATCAGCCACACCGCCGCCCTTTTGATAATTAGGACTCGTCGAGGTTGAGACACATAGTAAAGTCAAATCGGTGAAATTGGCTGAAATAGAACTATGAGCGAAAGCGGCTCCGCACTGCTGAATCGCTATGGCGGATGCCTGAGTGACCCCATGGAACCAATTGATTATTCCTGCGCAACCAACATAGTCACAAGAGGAACACGGTATTAGTGCGAAGTGACATATCTTATCAAGCGCTCAATCGGAAGCGTGATGATAGCTTGCTTTTATGTCTTCGACTTATAGGTTCGCGGGTGAGCAATAGTGAGCAGCCTGCATATTTGCCTCTCGACGTATTCTGGCTTTCGCATCGGGAAACGATGCAATGAAAGGTGTGTCAATGAAGAAACTTAGTCTACTTTCCCTTGTTCTGGCGCTCACTCTTAGCCCGGTGGCAAGAGCTCAGCAACAGACTGCGATAAATCTCGGATCGGCAGGAACCTACGCGGTCCTGTCCGGCACAACGGTTACCAACACCGGCCCTAGCATCATCAACGGGAATCTTGGCGTATGGTCGGGAACAGCCGTTACCGGATTCGGGCCCGGATTAGTGAACGGAATTGAAGACGCAGGCGACGTTGCCGCGCACCACGCTCAAGCCTCGTTGACCATTGCATATAACGACGCCGCTGGACGGACGGCGGTAAACATTGTTGGCCTGGCAGGAGACATAAGCGGGCAGACGCTTACTCCTGGCCTCTACAAATCCACCTCCGCTCTTTCGCTATCGGGCACTGTCACTCTCCATGGCAGCGGAGTCTACATCTTCCAGATTGCATCCGGACTGACGGTGGGGACTGGCGCCTCGGTTGTCCTGAGTGGTGGCGCCACTGCCTCCAATGTCTTTTGGCAAGTTGGCAGTTCAGCCACGCTCGGAACGACGGCTGATTTCAAGGGAACCATATTGGCGCTCACTTCCATATCACTTGCCACTGGCGCAAAGCTGGAAGGTAGAGCGCTGGCGCAACATGGCGCGGTTACATTAGACACTAACGATGTTACGATCCCGCTTGCACAGGGAGTGCTGGTATATGTGCCTCCCGTAGCACCGCCGCCAAGGGACTGATTTAGTTCTGCTGCGCTACCGGCAATTGCGGTGGCTCCGATTTCTGCCGGGCCGCTGGTGCCGGCGCACCAACTTATCGTGCCCTCTCTGCGCTGATGAGAAGATAATGACGGCGAGCCAAACGACTGGCTCGCCGCCACCCTTACAACAAACCGCCTTCACGCCGCATGACTCAGAGTGTAGAGCCTGGTCCGAAAAGGCATTGAAAGAGACGAAAGCACCCGATTGGTGGGCGTGCCGAATTGACAATCGAGTATCAGAATTACCAGGGGACACCGCACGAAACGGAAATTCATGTACGCTAAGGCGCGCCGAAGCCGTTTCCGGGTATTCGGATGGGTCGGAACCCACCTTTAGCCACCCTTTAATTTGTGTGCCATGTGTAATCGCCCGTGAAGTTGATGTGCTCCCAGCCGAGAGGGGATATGTATTGAGTCCCAGGCCTGGCCGCATCGGTGGCTAACTCAAACTAACCTTTGTCGCACGGCTCCAGAGGAAGTCTCATAGACCTGTTCGCACCGGCAAGGGAGAACTCAACCTGACGTGCGGCCCGGGCCCACAAACGGAAGTGCACGCTTTCCGTCGTCGCGACACTCGGCGCGGACGGCATGCTATAGCGGCGCTTCATTCGGCTCTTCCTTTTTGCCGATTCCGCGTCGTTCCAGCAACACGACCATGGACCGCGCCTGCAGAGGATAGGGGGTGGTGCCGGCGTCGTAGGTTTCGAGAGAGCGCAAACCACCTTCTCGTGAGGTGTCCATCCATGCGGTCCAGCGAGAACCGGCACGGAATGCCGGCAAAGTGAATCCAACATCATCGTGGTGAGCATTGAGAAGCATGAGAAAGTTTTCATCGCGGAGTTCCCGGCCGCGTTCATCGGTCTCATCCACTCCCTCCCCGGAGAGGAACACTCCCAGGCAGTGGAGCGAAGGATCGCGCCACTCGTCCTCGCTTATCTCATTGCCGCTAGGATTGAGCCACAACACAACTTTTACACTTGCACCTTTGATTGGTCGGCCCTGGAAAAAACGCCGACGGTGGAATACAGGATGCCTCTTGCGCAGGCTGATCATTCGCTGCACGAACGCCAGCAAGTCGCGATCTTGAGGCTGCAAACTCCAGTTCAGCCAGCTTGTCGCATTGTCCTGGCAGTAGGCGTTGTTGTTTCCCAGTTGCGTATGGCCGATGGCATCACCAGCGTACAGCATCGGTACGCCCTGGGACAGCAGCAGCATGGCCAGGAGATTCCGCTTTTGCTTGGCGCGCAGAGCCTGGATGTCGGAATCGTCCGTGGGGCCCTCTGCTCCGCAATTCCAGCTGAGATTATTGTTGTTGCCATCCCGATTCTCTTCGCCGTTGGCTTCATTGTGTTTTTCGTTGTAACTGACCAGATCCTGCAAGGTGAAGCCGTCATGCGCGGTGATAAAATTGATGCTGGCATAGGGACGCCGGCCGCTGTGTGCATAAAGGTCGCTCGAACCGGTGATGCGATATGCCAAGTCTCCCAGCAGTCCTTCGCGACCCTTCCAATAAGAACGCACCGTATCCCGGTAGCGATCGTTCCATTCCGTCCATCCGACCGGGAAGTTTCCGACCTGATACCCTCCTTCGCCAAGGTCCCAGGGTTCGGCGATCAGCTTTACCTGCGAGAGCACGGGATCCTGATGGATGATGTCGAGGAACGCTCCCAGGCGATCAACCTCATGCAGTTCGCGGGCGAGGGTGGCAGCCAGGTCAAAGCGGAAGCCGTCCACGTGCATCTCGAGAACCCAGTAGCGCAGACTGTCCATGATCAGTTGCAGCACCCGCGGATGCTGCATGTTCAGCGTGTTTCCCGTGCCTGTGTAGTCCTTGTAATAGCGGGAATTATCAGGCATAAGGCGGTAATAGGTGCTGTTGTCGATCCCCTTTAGCGAGAGCGTGGGGCCAAAATGATTGCCCTCCACCGTGTGGTTGTAGACGACGTCGAGAATCACTTCCAATCCCGCGGAGTGCAGGGTCTTAACCATGGTCTTGAATTCGTAGATTGAGTTGGTTGCCAGGTATCGAGGTTCGAGCGCAAAGAATCCGATGGAGTTATAACCCCAGTAGTTGCGGAGACCGCGTTCCGTGAGTCGACGGTCGTCCATGAAGCTGTGCACGGGCATGAGCTCGATCGCTGTCACTCCCAGGCGCGTGAGGTGTTCGATAACCGGAGCTGTGGCCAGACCCTCATACGTCCCCCGTAAATGGGCCGGAACGTCAGGGTTGCACATGGTGAATCCCTTGACGTGGAGCTCATAGATCAAGGTATCGTGCCAAGGGATCTTGGGTGGTGCATCAGATTCCCAGGTGAAAGCGGAGTCGATCACACGGTTCTTGGGCATTCCAAGGGCATCATCGCGCCGGTCAAAGGACAGGTCCTCTTGCCTGTGTCCGACTCTGTATCCGAAGTGGGCGTCGCTCCACCGGATGGTTCCCTTAACCTGCTTGCCATAGGGGTCAAGCAGGAGCTTGTTGTGATTAAAACGATAACCTTGCTCCGGGGCGTATGGGCCATACACCCGGTATCCGTACAATTGGCCTGGACGTAGTTCCGGCAGATAGCCGTGCCAGACCATGTCAGTTTGCTCGCGGATCTGGACACGAAGAGTCTCACGTTTCCCAGAATTGTCGAACAGGCAAAGTTCCACTTTTTCTGCGTGTTCTGAGTAGAGCGCGAAGTTGACGCCCTCGCCGTTCCAGGTTGATCCCAAGGGATAAGGTTGGCCAGGCCAAACGATGGGCTGAGGTTCATTGGACATCTATCTGTATTCCTCCGACGAACTCCATTATGACTACTCATGTTGGAGCGCGACCCGATAACAGCATCGAGCATTCAGACTTTGGCACTCTGTTCACTATTGATCAAGTTGCTGTCGTCAATTTTATCGCCGACGACTTCGTTGGAGAGGAGTCACCCGCAACCGTGGGTGGCCTGCGTCTGGCGACTGCCACTTCCTTCACCGCATGTATGGCCCTGAAGGTAGTGGAGAGAGAGAGAGAGAGAGAGAGAGAGAGAGGAGATAATCCGCGCGATGCAGGAGGAGTATTCCCTCTCCGACCTGTTCCTAAAGTTTCTGCTGGCCCGTAGGTTGCGAACCAAGGCCGATCTTGTGAATTGTGTCGGCGATTGCCGCTCACCTCGACCTTGACCGCGAGACTGTGCGCAAGTATCTGGCGGAGGGACCACAAGAGTACAAGCGTGAAAGCCCCTGCGCCCTGCAAGATGGACGTTCTGGTCCTGGGGACCGCCCATGCGAAGTCACGCTGCGCAAGACGCACTGTTTCGAGAATTGTCAGGTACCGGGCAGACTGGGCAAGAGTTTGGTGCATCAATACAAGGCATGGAAGTTACGCCGCAATCCCGCGTCGTCGATGCTGAACGAGTGGGCGGAGATGTCGTTGTCGAGTTTGATAGTGGAGAGTGCGCCCTCTACTCAGCGGCACTCCTGCACTCGGTGTTGACCCGGGCCACCGAGCTAAGCGACACGCTAGCCGAAGAGGTTCAGATCGAATCTCCTTTCGATCGGTCCTTCAAATCCGGACGAATCACTTCCTGAAGTCAAATTCCTTTGGTGAGCACGGCCAGGCTCCGGTCAAGCAATCGGTCATCGATTTCGGCTAAGGCCTCTTTCGCCCTCACGTGCGCATAACCGGGTATATCCGATCCAATCAGAGTGAACTTCAGATAGATTCGCGGCAATTTGTTTCACCTTCGGCTGAACAGGCCATCATTCAAAAAGTTTTGCACATGTACGACATTCGGATCACGTTCAGCTGCGAGTTTGAAGGGAATGACCACATACGATTTTCAGGCCCGCGATAAAATGACGATAACTAAACTCAAGGTGATTCTGGAAGATAACATCGGCAAGAGCCTTTTTCCCGTCGGCGAAATTGAGATACCAACACATTCAGCTTAGGGACGGTATTAGGCGCGCGGATGCATCGTGGAGTATGTATAAAATTGATCAGGCCGCTTTTTTGTAAGCGTACGCCGAGTCCCTCTTGACGAGAGATAGAGTGTGTCATGAGGTGTCCGCTTGGTTTTTGGTGGGCACCTGTTGAGTGTGTCTAGGCGGCTTGGGCGGAGTGTGCTTGAAGCGAGGGCGCCAGGTTCCAGGGCAAGAGGTCGTGGATTTGGCTGACGGGATAGTCGGCGATCTGTGCCAGCACCGTGCGGAGGTAGAGTTCCGGATCCAGACCGTTGAGCTTAGCCGAGCCGATCAGGCTGTACATCGCGGCCGCCCGCTCCCCGCCGCTGTCCGATCCAGCAAAAAGATAATTCTTCCGACCAAGAGCGACTGCGCGTAGCGCCCGTTCGGCGGCACTGTTATCTATTTCCAACAAGCCATCATCGGTGTAGCGAGTGAGGGCTCGCCAGCGGGAGAGTGCGTATCGGATCGCACCCGCGGTTTCGCTCTTCGATGACAGGCGATGCTGCGCCTTCTCCATCCAGGTTCGGAGTTCACTGAGCAGTGGCTTGGCTCGGGCCTGCCTGATGTTCAGCCTCACATCCACAGGCTTGCCGCGGATCTCGTCTTCGATGGCATACAGCGCACCGATCCTGGCCAGCGCTTCAGTCGTGGTGGGCGAGGCGTGCACGACATGGATCTCGTGGAACTTGCGCCTGGCGTGCGCCCAGCATCCAGCTTCATAAATGTCCTGGCCATAAAGATGGTGAAAACCAGCGAAGGCGTCCGCCTGCAGGGCGCCCCTGAACCTCTTCAGGTGCTGCCGCGGACGTTCGCCTTTTCGATCCTCCGAGTATGCGAACCATACTGCGGGTGCAGTGTCTTCACCGGCCGGCCTGTCGTCGCGCACATAGGTCCAGAGTCTGCCGGTTTTGGTCTTGCCGTTACCTGGTGCAAGCACGGGGATCGGGGTATCGTCAGCGTGCAGCTTGCGGCCGGCGAGAACATGCTTCTGAATAGCATCCACCAGCGGTGCAAGCAGATCGGTCGCAGCCCCCACCCAGCCGGCCAGCGTGGAGCGCGATATCTCCACGCCCTGGCGGGCATAAATGTCAGACTGTCTGAACAAAGGCAGGTGGTCACCGAATTTCGAGACGATCACATGTGCAAGCAAGCTCGGACCAGCAAGACCGCGCTCGATCGGGCGTGATGGCGCCGGCGCTTCGACGACGCGATCGCAGCCCGTGCAGGCGAACTTCGGCCGCACATGGCGGATCACCTTGAAGCTCTCGGGAACGTACTCGAGTTGTTCTGAGACATCGTCGCCAAAATGCCGCAACTGGCCACCGCAGTCCGGACAGCAATCGCAGCTCGGCGCGTGGGCTGCGACTTCCCGCGGAAGATGCTCTGGGAGAGGCTTGCGTTCCGGTCTTGGCTTCCGCTCCTTCGCAGGTGCCACTCGTTCAGCACCAGCCTCCAACTCGGCATGAGTCGTCTCGTCTTCTTCCAGCTGAAGTTCCATCTGCTCCAGCTTGACGACGATCTTCTCGCTCTTCGTGCCGAAGATAACATGACGAAGCTTCTCGACCGTCAGCTTCAAGTGCTCGATATGCTCGCTGCGCGAACGCAGCTCGTCTGCCTGTTGAGAGAGAGTGATTCGGTGTGAATCGAGTTCGGCTTCAAGACGTCGAATCTGCTCGTCACGTGCCGCGATCAACGATGCCAGTTCTTCTTGATGTCTCCGCACCAGCGACCACAACTCGCCCCGATCCAGGTTGTCCAGATCCGGCAGCGGAGCGTGATCCATGAACGAAGTATGCCATCACTCCGGCTGCAATGCATCCATGGAAAGCCCGCATAAATACAGGGGAATCACCATAATCATCAGACCGCAACTTCAGGCGCCCACGTCCGCTCGACCCGACGCCAATCGATGCCTTCCAGAAGCATCGAAAGCTGGGCGCGACTGAGTTGCACGGTTCCACCCTCAGCCTTCGGCCAGATAAACCGGCCACGCTCTAATCGCTTGGCAAAAAGACAAAGACCGTCCCCATCCCACCAGAGGCACTTGACGATGTCGCCTCTCCGACCCCGAAACACAAACACGTGGCCCGAGAACGGCTGTTGCTGAAGGATCGTCTGCACTTGTGCACTGAGCCCATCGAACCCGCGCCGCATGTCGGTCACGCCGGCTGCGATCCAGATCTTCGTCCCCGTCGGCAGCTGGATCACTTCTGAAGGCTCTCAAGAACGGTGCGAACCAAAGAGCGATCCGCACCTCTCTCCACGCTGATCATCGCTCGCCCGGGAAGTTCGATATGAATCGCTCCGCCGCTTGGCTCTTGCTCTTGCCGTGGTTCCTGCGCGACATCGCTCTCCCCCTCGCTGGGCGTTGTCACCGTGACCGGCAGCAGGGCTGTACAGGGTTCGATCAACTCACCACGCTCAAATGCCCGCCGCCACTTGAAAACCTGGTTGGCGTTCACGCCATGTGCCCGGGCCACCTCGGCGACACTGGCGCCAGGTTCCAGCGTCAACTCCACAATCTGACGCTTCTCTGAAACCGATCGCCACCTGCGAACTCTACGTTCGGGGACAACTTCCTGTGCCTGAACCATGCCGCGATCATCAGGCCGAACGCGCCACTCTCGCCAGAGGGGAAGGCCGTACGCTTACGCTTTTTTGTGGCGTGCGTACAATTTGATCAATTTCGCTGACGATGCGCGAAATAGATGAAGACTTTACGAGATCCTCGCCGATCTTCCTATTCCGGCGGGGATATTTCATGATTGGCTCGGGGCAGGATTGCACTCCGAAGCGGGCCCTCAAAGCGATGCGGTGATTCCAAGTTCACCGTGGGCTGAGCATAATAAGGATGATCGCCAGACCAAAAAAGATCGCGATGATCGATGCGATGTCGGCACTCGATTGTTCTCGGGCGGAGCGCATAGCTTTTTCAAAATAGTTTGTAATTGAGGACATGGGGATACCTCGTGACAATGATTGTACGCCGCGACGAAAATACTTTTTGCACACGGCGAAACGAAGGTAACCCGTGATAAGGCGATGTGGGGTTAAGGATGATGCTTCATGTAGAGATCAATGAGATTCAGGACACCGGCCGCGCCTAGGCTCCCAGCCATCTTCCCAAGGTGCCGCGTACCGAGGTGAGTCTCTCCTTGATGATCACTGACTTTGGTCTTCCTGAATCGAGTTGTATTTCCATCAGTCGCGAGGTCGCTTTTGATTTCTTGTGTCGTGTTCGCTTAGAGGCAATTCAGGAACACTCGATTTGAGTGTTTCTAAGATTTCCTTCAATTCTGTTGTATTAGCGGAAGCCGTGGTGTCCCCCCGGCGATCTCTGCTGAATTGCTGATCCGATCATCGTGCCGGTAGTAATCATCTGTTTTGGAATCGGTACTGTAGAAAGTTCTTCCGGCGTGTCGATAGGGATCTCTCTGCACGCTCGTTACTAGCGGCCTTAACTCGGTTTGGGGGATTCGAAAAGCATCAAGGTCCTCGTCAGAGGCTGCCCCTAAAATGTCAAGGACCGTGTGAAATTCCTCTACGAGCTTTTCGGAGACAAGCATCGGAATGTTAGCCCTCAAAGCTTGGGATTGTGCCAATTGCTCCCTCCTTCAGAAAATGACTTCAGGCCAACCCTTGGTTCCAAGCTGACGTCGACTTGGAAACACGCTCAGGCGATTAACCGCTCGTTGAAACATCGCCCATGGCTTGAAGACATATCGCTCGCTTTCGTGTAAATAACCGCGCCTTTTCAAGAGGTATCAGACCCTTACCCCTGCTCCTCCAAGTCTTCCCAGACTTGCCGCCGGTCAGGGTCAGTCTTCTGTCATCTGTCACCTTAAGTCTAAGCGCCCTGATTTCCCGGGTCGCCCGCCTGCAGCTCCGCGATTTCCTCCTCCTCCGCGTCCGCCAGAACGGGGTCCCCATTCGCCTCTGCGTCTCGCCTTCGAATGGCGGCTCCTTGGGGGTCCGTTATGATATCGACCCACTTCGGGTGAGGCCTGGGCTCGGCGTCGTAGTTGTCGTGCCAGTTCCACCACTTGTACGGCGAGGTTTGGGGGTAACCTTCAGGCGAATCCTCCCAGGTTTCCTGACGGCCGAGCGCCGTGATATCAAGGTAACTCCAGGTGGTTCCCATCGCCTCGTCGCCACGGCCGTTGATGAAGTAGGTGCGGAACACCTTGTCGCCGTCGCGGATGAATGCATTGTGGCCGTGCCACTGATCCACGCCGAAGTCCGTGTCGAAGCCGTCGGTCATGGTGTACCAGGGCATCTCCCAACCCATGCGCGCCTTCAGGCGCGCGATGTCCGCCTGCGGCGCGCGTGAGGCGTAGGCGAGGGTTGTGTCGCGAGCAGTCAGATGGGTCAGGTGGGCGACCTGATCAGCGCCCAGGGAGCAGCCTCGGCAGGCGTGCTCGGGCCAGCCGAACACCCCAGGCTCGAAGAAGGCGCGATAGACGATCAACTGTCTACGGCCCTCGAACAGGTCGAGCAGGCTAACCTTACCCTTGGGCCCGCCGAACTCGTACTTCTTTTCCACCGCCATCCACGGCATCCGTCGACGCTCGGCGGCCAGCGCATCACGGGAACGGGTCAAGGCCTTCTCTTTCACGAGGAGCTGCTGCCGCGCAACCTCCCACTCCTGCTGCGATACGATCGGGGGCATGTTCATCGCGAGATGGCCTTTCCCGTGCTCCTTGTCTCTCTCCTTGCTTGTTGCCATCTGTGTCGTCATCGTCTTTTTCTCCCTTCGTCGGATTTTGGCCTTTCGTTTCTGACCGTGTGTCTGGGGGTCACGTTCGTATACATACTGATGCGGATTTCGCGCTCCTGTAATCGAGAAGCTATAGAGGCTAGAGCCATCGGTCTACCCGCAACCCGATCTTCTGCTCAAAGGGCCTTGATAGAGCGGAATTGATCAGTATCTCAACTTGCGTTCAATCACAATCCTAATTGGGATGAAGCGATCTCAATAAGGGGTTTCCTGTTTGGCCCTCTCTCATGGATAGGCCGGCTCGTCGTACCCCACTTATCGTGTCAGCGGGTTCACGGACATAGCTGAGGAACCTATTTGAGAGTCTTCTTCAACAAAATGGTTTAGAACTACGTACGAAAGTGCGAGACAGGCGGCTTAGGATGGACTCCCTCGGTTTGCGTTCCCTCTGTACAGCTCTCCTTACGGGAGCACTCGTCCTGCTCCCCGCGGGCGGCTTCGCGCAGTTCGGCGTCAGCATCAATATTGCTCCACCCGCTATTCCGGTTTACGTTCAGCCGCCCTGTCCGCAACCCAACTACATGTGGACTCCAGGCTATTGGGCCTGGGACGGCCAGGGCGACTACTACTGGGTTGCTGGAACATGGGTAGAGGCTCCGCAACCTGGCTATCTCTGGACGCCGGGCTATTGGGGATGGGGGAACGGCGGCAATTATGTTTTCAATGGCGGTTACTGGGGGACGCAGGTCGGCTTCTACGGCGGCGTGAATTATGGATTTGGTTACGGTGGAGGCGGATTTTCCGGCGGTGAGTGGCGCGGTGGTCAATTCGCTTACAACACAGCGGCTGTACACGTCGACACGACCGTTATTCGGACGACGTATGTGAATACAACGGTGATCAACAACACAACGATTATCAATAACAATCACACCAGCTTCAATGGCGGGCCGAACGGCATAGCCGCGAGGCCGACCACGCAGCAGGCAGCCTTCGCAAGCCAGCCTCGCCTTCAGCCGACCGCGGCGCAGCGGCAACAAGAACAGGTAGCAAAGCAGGACAAGTCCAATTTTGCTTCGATGAATCATGGGGTCCCCGCCCATGCCGCGGTGGCCCGTCCCGTAACCAGCGTAGCGGAGCTGCAACATAGCGCCGTGCCCGCCAGGGCCGCGCCGGGGGCGAAGCCGTATGTTGGCAAGCCGGCTGCCGCCGGAGCAAAACCGGCCGATAAGGCGGCTGTAACCGAGAAGCCCGCGGCCAAACCAGCACCCGCGAAGGCGCTTGCCGAGAGAGCGCCTGCACCCGAGAAGCCCGTGGCCAAACCAACACCCGCGAAGGAGCCTGCTCCCGTGAAGGCGGCTGCACCCGAGAAGCCCGCGGTCAGACCACCGCCAGCGAAGGCGCCTGCCGAGAAGGCGGCTGCACCCGAGAAGCCCGTGGCCAGACCAGCACCCGCGAAGGAGCCTGCTGCCGAGAAGGCGGCTGCACCCGAGAAGCCTGCGGTCAGACCGGCGCCAGCGAAGGCGCCTGTCGAGAAGGCGGCTGCACTTGAGAAGCCTGCGGCCGAACCAGCGCCCGCCAAGGCGCCTGCCGAGAAGGCGGCTGCACCCGAGAAGCCTGCGGCCAGACCAGCGCCAGCGAAGGCGCCTGCTCCCGTTAAGGCGGCTGCGCCTGAGAAGCCTGGGGCCAAACCAGCGCCCGCCAAGCCGGAACCGCATCCGACTCTCGATCGCCGTTGAGGAATATGCGTGCACGGCGAGGCAAGGGAACGTCTACTGGTTGGAGAGTTCCGATTACGAACCTGCCAGCGAATCGAGAGCATGCGTATTTGATTGCACGACGTTGCGCGATCAAGAATGAGCTGCTCCGTTTGATTAGTCTGGATATTTGAGAGCACTCCTACGACTATCCGGAGTTTGAACGAGGAATCTGCCCAACCAATTCCGCGCGAAGTTCTCCCGAGTCGTCCCAGACACGAACGTACTCGCCCTCAAACATGCACTCGGGGAATATGTCGATGCAGAATCCGGATGGATTGGCCGCGCTCGGAGCGTTGATCGCCGAAATATGACCGCTGCGGAAGCAGGCTGACCCAAGCTGTTGGGTGGGCGTGCTTCGCCCGCGCGCGTTTTCAATGAATCGCGATGGCGACTCTGCAATAAGTTCTTCATATGATGTGCCGAGTTGTTCCAGCACTCTAGCGTCTGTCAGATTCAACATGGACAGAAGAGAACATTCAAGAGTGAGAATCAGATCAGGATTCCGTGGAACGCCGCGAAGACCGCCGGCTTTGTCAAGGAAGAGTGCTTCCACTTCCTGCAAGGCAGTGAATTGCGAGTCTGCCGTGTAGAGCACCGCGAACTCACCCGGAGGATTGTAGCGGCCACCTCGTCGCAGCGCGCCGATAGCGGAGAGCGGGGAAGTTCTCCAGCGATCTGCGATTATCCGAAATGTGCAGCCGGAAAAGGGCGAAAGCTTTGCCTGCTCGAGAACCGAGATCAGCTTTTCGATTGAATGCAATTGACCGCCGCCCTTTAAATCGGCTGTCGAGCCATCATCGAATCGACATACATTTCGAGCGGACCGAGGTCGCCAGCTTCAATGAACTCAATCGGTGCGCGGCGATCCAGCGCTCGATTCGGGGCATTAAGAAACTGGCGCGCTACAGCTTTGTTACCGGCGAACAATTCCACCAATGTCACCCAGACTCGATAGATCCGGCGCAGTTCAGACTGTAGGCTGCTAGAGTCCGGATGCTTGCGAACCCCAGGAGCCTTCCGGCCAATCGCGACCGCAATCGTGGTTACCGGTACATTCAATTCGTGAGCAATCCGCGCTGCATCGAGACGGCCGGATTGAGGATTGAAAAGCTCCGGCGCGGGGACGCGAATTGTCTGGGCAGTCGCCATTTGAGCCACCTGAAGTCATTATTGCGTATCGCTAGGGTCGCGTCAAGGTGGCCCGAACATATCGTTAAAGTATCGAAATCGATGAAATACGACATGTTAGGCTGTTAACCGAAGGGTTGTAGGTTCGAGTCCTACCTGAGGAGCCAATCTCATTCAAAATCAATAACTTGGAGGCAGGATCATTTCGATGCTTATCGAAGCTTGGTCCAGTTTGGTCCAACTTGGTCCAAAGTTCAGTCCTGCCAAGTCGGAGCGCCCCCGTGTGGGTGACGAAACACGTTTGTTTTCTTCGGCTGTATAAAGGGAAGTGCAAGCAATCGGAATGGATTAGGTTCGTACCCGAAGGGTTGTAAATCGCGAGCAGATGAGGTTGGCACGGATCTGAAGAAGGCGGCGGCGGTGGCTCAATCCAGTCCCTTGGAGAACCACCGGAAAAAGCTCGAGACGAAGCGGGCGACTCAAATAGCAGACTTTGGGCTAGGCTGACATCACCTTCCCCGGAAGGCAGCATGTCCCCACCCGAGCCTTCTATCTCGTCTAAGAGTGACAGCATTGCTGGGATGACCCCATGGGAACTTCTCGACATGTTTTTCGAGCAAGCGCCTCTGGCTATTCTGCTGCTCGACCAAGCGGCATGCGTGATTCGCGCAAACCGGGAATTCCTGCGACTGTTCGGGTATTTGCCAGAGGACGTCATCGGTGTGTCGATCTCGTCGTTCATCATTCCACCTGAACTGCGCAAGGAATCAGAATCCCTCACGACGTCCATATCTCAGGGAGAGACGATTTGCATTGACTCCTGGTGCGTCCGCGAAGGAGGGCAGCGAATCAAATTCTCTCTTCTCGCGGGTCCTCTCAGGGTGTCCGACGAAATGGCGTCGGGATATGCCGTTTTCCGCCCAAGCGCCTTGCGAGCATCGACGCGGTCAGCGGGCGGGCCGCATCGGTGCGAAATTCCGAGGCAGCCACGATGATTCCGATAGGCAATGGCAGGGAAATCCGTTGACTCAGAGCCCGAATCGACGATACGCTGCTGCCACCCGGGCCACTATGAGAATGCCTTGATAGCCACGTCGAGTCCCGTGACGGAACTACTGACGCGCTGGAGCGCAGGAGATGCAGACGCGCGCGATCGGCTGATTCCGGTGGTCTACGGCGAACTGCGCCGGATTGCGAGGAAGGTTCTCTCAAGCCAGAGGCAGAACCATACGTTGCAGGGCACGGCGCTGGTTCATGAGGCCTTCCTGCGGCTGTGTGGAAGCCACCCGATTGGCTGGCACGACCGGGTTCACTTCTTTGCTTTGGCGGCGCGGGTGATGCGGCAGATCCTCGTGGAACACACGCGCAGGAGTCTGGCGAAGAAGCGGGGAGGTGGAGGCTTCACGCTGGTTCTCGACGAGAACATGGTTCCATCCGGGGAGCGCGAACTGGACTTACTTGCGCTCGACGATGCGTTGAACCAGCTGGCGGCCGTTGATCAGCGGCAGTCCCGGGTTGTGGAACTCCGCTTTTTTGCCGGACTCTCCATCGAAGACACGTCCGTAGCACTCCAGATTTCTCCCGCCACGGTCAAGCGGGAATGGGCAACGGCAAAGCTATGGCTCTTGAGCAAAATGCGCCCGAGGGCGTGATCACGTCCGCCGGGCGATGGCAGAAGATCAAGGTCGTTCTGTCGGCGGCGCTCGACGTTGACCCGGCGGAAAGAGGGTCGTATCTTGACCATGCCTGCGCCGGCGACTCTGTGCTGCGCCTCGAGATTGAGAGTCTACTCGCAAACGAAGACGACCCACGCGCGGCGCTGCTGGATTCGCCCCCCGTGAGCCTGCCGCCGGAAGAGAGCGACGGCGCCGAACAAATGCGCCGCCGGGTTGGCCCCTACGAAATCGTCGAACTCATTGGGTCGGGGGGCATGGGTGAGGTCTATCGCGCCGTTCGCGCCGACGATCAGTATCGCAAGGAAGTTGCCATCAAGCTGGTCCGGACGGGCCTGGATACCAGGTCCGTGGTCGAGCGTTTCCGCGGCGAGCGCCAGTTGCTCGCCGGCCTGGACCATCCCAACATCGCACGCTTGCTGGACGGCGGGACCACGGAAGACGGAATTCCGTATTTCGCAATGGAATTGATCATCGGCCAATCGATCCATCAGTACTGCGATGAACACCGCCTGCCGACTGCGGTGCGGCTGAAGATCTTCCTCCAGGTCTGCTCGGCGGTGCAGTACGCGCATCAGCGCCTGATCGTTCATCGCGATTTAAAGCCCAGCAACATCCTGGTCACGGCAGATGGAACGCCCAAGCTTCTGGATTTCGGCATCGCCAAGATCACCGGCCCTGGAGGAGATTCGCAATCGGCGGAAAAGACCGGTACGCTGTTCCGCCTGCTCACGCCCGCCTACGCCAGCCCCGAGCAGGTAAAAGGTGAGCCGGTCACGACCGCCAGCGACGTGTATTCTCTGGGGGTATTGCTTTACGAGTCTCTGACCGGGCACCGCCCCTATCAGGCGGAAAGCGATGCGTCGCACGAAATGGTGCGCTTGATCTGTGAATCTGTGCCGGAGCGACCCAGTGCGGTGATCTGGCGAACGGAGGAGCGCGGCCCGACCGAAGACACGCCCGGACCTACGCCCGAATCCATTAGCCAAGTCCGCGACGGAACTGCTGACAAGGTTAGCCGCCGCCTGCGCGACGACCTCGACAATATCGTGCTCACAGCGTTGCGCAAGGAGCCGGAAAGGCGCTACGCCACAGTGGAACAATTTGCGGGAGACATTCGCCGGCACCTGGAGCATCTGCCGGTAAGCGCTACGAGAGACAGCCTTCGCTATCGCACCACGAAATTCATTGCGCGGCACAAATCGGGTGTGGCGGCGGCCATGGTCATGCTGATGCTGGTCATTGCAGGCTCCGCAGCTACGCTGTATGAAGCGCATCGCGCGCGGCAGAATGAGTTGCGCGCCGAGCGGCGTTTCAACGATGTGCGAAAGTTGGCCAAGTCTCTTCTGTTTGACGTCCACGATTCCATCAAAAATCTGCCCGGATCGACACCGGCTCGCAAACTTATCGTTGACCGGGCGCTCGAGTATCTCGACAGCCTGTCGAAGGAATCCGCGGGAGACCTTTCGCTTCAGCGCGAGCTGGCCGAAGCCTACGAACGGGTGGGAATGGTGCAGGGGCAATACCTGCAGAACAACCTGGGAGACACGAAAGGCGCCCTCACGAGTTATCAGAAGGCGTTCGCCATCCGGCAGAGCGTGGCCGGTCGCAGCGGCGCCCTTGCCGACCGTATCGCGTTGGCGCAGGGTTACCGGTTGGTCGCCGATTTACAATGGGCGCTGGGGGATTTCGAGTCTGCACGCCGGAACATCGTTGCGGCCATCGCGATTTCCGAAGCCCTCGACCATTCGAGTCCCAACGAATGGGAAATTCTTAAAGAGCTTTCCCTGGACTACGAATATGCCGCCGACATTTATGAATTAGGGTATGTAGGAGGCATCGATCAGAACGCCTCGTACGCATACCGAAAGAAGGCATTGGAAGCCGATGAAGCCATGCTGCGAATCCGGCCCCAGGATACGGCCGCCCTGGACGGCTATGCCATCGACCTGGTCGAACGCGGAGGAATCGAAGAGGATAGCGATCCACGCGCGGCGCTGGGGTACTACGAACGGGCGCTGGCCATTCACAAATCGCTGATGGGCCGAGGCAGCGATCCGCACTTTGCGTCGGGTGCGGCAAACGATTACGGGGCTATCTCTCGAGTCTACGAGAACCTCGGGGATATTCGGCGCGCTTACGAAAACGATGTCGCCAGTCTCGGGATCGAAAAGAAGAACCTCGATACAGATCCCCGGAATGTCACCTACGAAAAGAGCGCCGGCATAGCGTATGTGAACGCGGCCACGGAAGCGCGCAAGATTGGCCGCAAAGCGGAGGCGCTCGCGGACACGCGCGCCGGAGTGGAATGGATGCGCAAATCGCTGGCCGCGGATGCCAACAACCAGCAGATGCAGGGCCTGGTGGCGGTCGTGGCCGTTCAGGGCGCCTTCAACCTGCTGGCGATCGGCGAGACGGCCGAGGCCGGTACAGATCTCAACGATGGATGCGCGATTTACGAGTCGTTGTATCATTCGCGTGCAGACAGTCCCGGAGCCTTGGTGAGAGTCGCGCTCTGTGATGCCAAAAAAGGGGACGTTGCGCGGATCGCGGGCGCTTTGCAAAAGGCGCGGGAGTTTTATGAACTGGCCATTCGCGAATCGCAATTGCCGGGTCATCCAAAAGTTGACGACAAAGATCTGTGGCTTGCCGCTGCGGACGCTTATTCCGGCTTCGGCGATCTTGCCCGCATGCCATCGGGCAGCGGATGCGCCGAGGCCGTGCCATGGTACCGGAAGAGCCTCGATGCATGGCGGCATACCGGGTATCCGCAGGAAAAGGATCCGTATGAATTCGAGATGGGCGATCCCGGAGAGGTGAGCCGCAACCTCGAAGAATGCGGCTCGGCTCCGGCGCATTGAATCCACCGCCTCCGGTTCTCCCCGGGGGCCGGTTAATACCGTGTCACCGTGGCGGTCGCGGTGTCCACAACCATTCCGTTGATGGTGAACGAGGCGGTAAACCCAAACTCGGTCGAATACTGATAATTCAACGGCGCCGCAGGAATCGTCACCGGAAAAAAGATGTGATACCACTGTCCATAGTACGTTGTGACCGGTTCGGACCAGAGCGTCAACGGGACCGGGCACACATACTTGCCAGTAAAGGGATTGATGTAGCAGGGCGGACGCGGGAACACGACGGATTCCGTTTCGCTGAGCTGGCCGGAGGCGGACCCGGGCGGAGGCGCTGCCACATAAAGGTACAGCTCCACGGTGCCCCCTGAGGCCGGAAGCGTGGTAGACGAAGGGTACACGTACAGCATCTTGCACGCCGTGTATGTGTAATTCCCTGGAGGCATCGCGGTACCGGCCAGAACGGTGCTCAGTTGCACAAGAATAGGCAGGCCGTCGCAGGGCAGATTCACGGTATATGAAGTCGAGGCCGTGGAATAGCTGTTCGTGACGGTGCTCCCGGAGGGAGAAATGTAGCTCACCTTCAATTGGTATCCGGTCGCACCGGGGGCGGCATTCCAACTGAAGGCCTGGCTGACGCCGAGAATCGAGCCGCTGGGCGGATTCAACATGGCCGCGCACTGAGTCGGCCCCTTATAGGTATACTGCTGCGCCGGCAGCCAATAGCCATCCATCTTGGTGATGAGCTGCACATAGACCGGACGGCCGTCGCAAGGGACATTGGGGACCGTGTCCGTGGTGGTGGTGAGATTGCTTCCAATGTCATCGAAATAGTCCGTTCCACCCACGCTGCTACCCGCCGTCAGCCGGTACTGGTCGACATTGGCCACCGAGGTCCAGGTGAATTTCGTCGCCGGGCTGGTCAACACCGAACCCGGAGCCGGCGAGACCATGGTCGCCACCGACGTCAGTACGAGTTCGCGAATGTCATTGTTATACTGCTCTCCGATGTACACGTTGCCGCCCGAGCCCACCGCGATACTGAATGGACCGCTGAATGTCGAACTTGTCGCATGGTTGGGATCGTCGTACTTGCCGACAATTCCGTTTCCGGCAATGGTGGTGATGGTGTGGTCGCTGTTGCGCACCAGCCGGATGACGTCGTTCCCCCAGTCCGCAATGTAGACATTTCCATCGGGATCGACAGCCACGCCCTTAGGCTGAGTCAGCTGGCTCTGGGTAGCCGGCCCGCCGTCACCGGAATAGCCGCCGGGGCTTCCGGGAGTGCCAGCGACCACGCTGAGAGTACCGGTTGCACCGGTAGAGGGAACGAACTTCCAAACCACGTTGCACCCCCCATCGGCGATGTACAGGGCGCCGGCCGCATCCACGGCTAATCCATAGGGATTCCCGAGCAGAATATTGTTTGGGCTGCTGCTGCTGGGGCCGCACCCGAACTGCGAATTTCCGGCAACGAGGGTGACCACCCCGGCGGCATTCGCATGGAACACCTCGTTGTAGCTATCTACGGAGAAATACGCCCCGCCCGCGTTGTCGGGCACAACTCCGCTGCCCCAATAGGCGTTGGTGCGGTAGTCATTCCCCGTCAGGCAGGTAATCGTGCCGCCGCCGATCTTAAGCACTGGCCCGTTTCCCCCTTGGGCGAGATACAGATTGCCCGTTCCGTCGACGCCCAGCCCTCCGAGATCGGTGAAGCCTGCCTGGACGGCGCCGAGGCCGCAAACCAGAGTATTGGAACCGCCGCCGGCCATTTGCGCATTTGCCGGAAGGATCTTTTCAATCACCGGGCCGCCTGTTTGCGTGGCAACATCAAACGGGTAACTCACGGTAGCGTATACGTTGCCGGAATTATCTGCCGCCACGCCGAGTCCATCGATCGTAAAGACCAGGGGATTGCTGGTGGCAATCGTCTTGCTAACGTATTGCGCCTCGGCTGCCCTGGTCCCGAAACACAGCAGTACAAGCCCGCACAGGGCCACGTACAAAAGCCAGCCCACCGATCCGGTGCGGGGGTTCTTAGGTTCGCAATTTATGAATGTCGGGTTCATGGCTGTTCCTCCTTCGCAATTCCCATGCATCAAGGCGATCGCCCTTGCGGGAAGCAGGTTCCGGCTAGGGGAAGGCGATGTCACTCCGCCCTACTGGATGAAAAGCAAAACAGCCGAAAAGTGGCTCACGACGGCGCAAAAGATCTTCGTGAGGTGGAGTCCCGGGGATTCCGGTGCTGTTGCGTTATGTCCCCGACAGGTTGTGTAATTCGCATCCCAGCAGCAATGGACATCTGGATTGCTGCCCGCGTGACCGATCTGCGCTAGGGCAATCTGAAGCGTTGCCCGTCCGAATCAGTGCAAACGGCCAGCGAAAGGAGTGTTTGCTCGCCCCAATTATTCGGGGGTTTCCAATGTGTCCTAAATGATTGACGCTTTGATGGCTTAACGGTATAGTCCAGTCATCGAGACTGGTCCGTGTGGAGGAACTCATGCGACCAACCGATCCGCCCGAAACAAGCGAGTTCCTGGGGCTGTGGAGGGACCGGGATCGGAAGGCATTCCAGGCCGTCGTTCAGTTGATATGTGAAGAGTTGCGCACCGTGGCCGGCCAGCAATTGACCGAAGAAGCGCGCGTATGACTCCCACTTCGCCCATGACGCCGGAACGCTGGCAGAAGATTAGTGACATTCTGCACGGCGCGATGCGACTCCAAATCGGCGGAACGCTCAGCATTTCTTGAGAGCCGATGTGCCGGCGATTCGTCGCTTCGCGAAGAAGTCAACAAGCTGCTTTCGATTGAAGCTCAACTGGATTCGACCTTTCTCGAATCACCGGCCGCGGCGCAGGTCTCTATCCTGACTACATCGACTTCCGAGACCAGCAGGCTGGCAGCCGGCGCGAGGCTGGGCCCCTATGAGGTGCAGGCTCTGCTCGGCGTCGGGGGGATGGGCGAGGTCTATCGGGCCCGCGATACTCGTCTGGACAGAACAGTTGCTGTGAAGGTCATCGGGCATGGGCTATCCTCCGATACGCTGCGCCGGCAGCGATTCCATCGGGAGGCGCGGGCGATTTCCGCGCTTCAGCACCCCAACATTTGCACGTTACATGATGTCGGCCACCAGGACGGGACCGATTACCTGGTGATGGAATATATGGAAGGAGAGACACTCGCAGCGCGGCTACAGAAGGAGCGACTCCCGCTCGACCTGACCTTGCGCTATGCGGCGGAGGTTGCAGACGCGCTCGATTGCGCGCACCGGCGCGGCATAGTGCACCGCGACCTGAAGCCGGCAAACATCTTCCTGACCGCTCATGGAGAAGCCAAGGTGCTGGATTTTGGACTGGCCAAGCTGGAGGAGACGAAACCGGATCTAGATGCGCCGCCCACGACCACCATCGATCCGAAACTGCGCACAACTCCGGGCGTGGCCATGGGTACGGTGGCTTACATGTCACCGGAACAGGCGCGAGGCGAAGAACTGGACGGCCGAACGGATATCTTCTCGCTGGGGGCTGTGGTTTACGAAATGGCCACCGGCAATCGGGCATTCCCCGGTAAGTCAACGGCGATAATCTACAAAGCCATACTGGACGCTGAGCCGCCGCCGCCGTCGCAGGTGCTGCCATCCATCCCTTCCAAACTGGATCATGTTATTGATAAGGCGCTCGAAAAAGACCGGCAGCTGCGCTATCAGAGCGCTGCCGACCTGCGCGCGGATTTGAACCGTCTGAAGCCAGACTCTGCCTCGGCCAACGTGGGGGACCGAACTGGATCGGGGAAGAAATGGCTGATAGCAAGCATGGTTGGCCTGCTTGTTGCCGCGCTCAGCGCCGGATGGTGGGTGTGGCGCCCAAAACCCGTCGAAAAGAGCGAGATTGTGCAGCGGCAAATCACTTCCGCAGCTGAGGACAATCGAATTAGCTCTGCCAAGATGTCGCGAGACGGGAAGTACCTGGCCTACTCCAACAACGACGGTATCTCCATCCTGGAGGTCGACGGCGAAGAGAACCACAAGCTTTCCGGAACAGCGGGGCTAGCCTCAGTCGATTAGTATCCCGATGGCATGCGCTTGCTGGTTATCGACAACAACCATGATCTCTGGAGCCTCTTCATCGCGTCTGGAGAGAAACGCAAAGTCGCTTCTAGTGTGTCTAGGGCTTCGATATCTTTGGACGGATCCAGGATTCTCTTTCAGCGTGACTCGGCACCGAATGAAGTATGGAGCATGGCATTCGATGCCACCGAAGTGCGGTTAGCGTTTGCTCTCGGGCAAGATGACAGGGTCCTCGCCGCAAGCTGGTCGCCGGACGAAACGTGTATCGCCTATATCCGCACGGACCGAACGGACATAGAAGGCACACTTGAAATCCATGATTTACAGACCAATAAGTCAAGAGTCGTCCTACGAGATAATTCTTTAATAGCAGGTGGCATTTGGATTTCTCCATCATTGCTCTGGCTTCCTGATGGCAGGATTCTGTTTGGACTGATCAACGATCGAGTTTCTGACTTATGGGCACTCACACTAGATTCACGGGGATATCCAGTAGGCAATCCGACCCGAATGACGAACAGGGGCAGCAGCGCTTGGAATCCGAGTGTCAGCGCAGATGGCAAGCGATTGGTGGTATTGTCTGGTCAACGTACTTCTTCGATACTTCTCGCTAACTTAGACAAAACGGGGACCAAGTTCGAACAAACCACCGCGCTCACCAACGACTCATGGCCGAGCTTCCCCGAATCATGGACACCAGACAGTAACGAGTTGTTCTATGATTCTTGGCGGAAACGCTCAAGTATCTACAGGCGCAGCCTTTCCTCAGACACGGCAAAACTCTTCCTGGGCGGATCAAAGAATCATGCTGGAGCGGCAGTGAGCCCCGACGGCAAGCGGTTACTGGCCTTTAGCGGTGACTGGACGTCAACGAAATGGCAACTCGTTCGAGTGCCGATCTACGGGGGAAACTCTGAGGACGTCATGGAGGTAGTGGGTCCGGCCATTATACGGTGTGCGACCACCGGCTCACGCATTTGCATACTCGGCGAACCCATCAATAAGCTGTTTGTCTTTTCGTTGATCGACCCGTTGAGAGGACGGCTAAGAGAATTGGATAGAAGATTGGATGTTCCCGAACGAGCGCTAGCCCCAATGTGGAGTCTCTCCCCGGATGGTAGCAAGATCGCGGCTATGGGCAAGTCTGATGACACCGTAAGTATACTGGATTTGCAGAGCAATCAGGTTAAAGTAATCCATCCAAATCCATCTCAATCGGGACTCGTGTTTCCTTCCTGGTCGGCGGACGGAAAACGATTGTTCATTTGCTCTAACTCCGACTCGGGAGTCAGCCTAATCGAAATGGATCTCACGGGTGTTGCCCGGGTTCTGAGAAAAAACCCGATTGGCGTCTTCACTAGTCCGAGTGCCTCTCCGGACGGAAAGCATCTTGCTTACAATTACCAGACTGACAAGAACAACGCTGTCCTTTTCGAACACTTCTGAGTGAAGTAGTTTTCCGGCCGCGGCGATCAGAGGAGACACCGCAACCGCCATCTGTTGAAATGCGTATTTCATTCTCATGACATCCTCCAATCCTTCCGGTTACGAGCGCTGAGCGCTCCGGGTTAGACCGCCTGGCCGCTTGCGCTCTCACTTGGAAGAGCGGACTGAACCAGGAAACCGACGGCGAAAAACCGCTTCTGACCATAGAAGGGAAATCGCAGAGAATTCGGCTCACAGCGCGCCGACAATTCTCATCCGAAGACGCGGTGGCCTCCTGCATATTGGCCACGGCCTGATTTGGAAGGATTTATGCGGTTAACGCCTTGTGAAGCAATTCGCACATGCCCCGCTGCTTTTGATATCTGTTGTTCGGCGGCCGACGAGCCGACGATTCGAGGAGGCCCCCGTCCAACTTGCCCTCGACGGATAGCAGTCTCCGTCGGGTCCCAAACTGTCATGATGTGCCGTGGGGCAAGAAAGGGGCCTAACGGGACCGGATCTGTTCTAAGCTAGAATTTCCGAGCCCCACCTGGTTTGGCGGGGCTCGGAGTATCGACGTTATGTTGTAAGAGGAACGATGTTCAGCTCAAGGGGTTGTCTTGTAACCAGAGGCAATCAGTGACCAACGGTCGTATAAGCTCGCGTTGGCAAATTGACTGTAACTTGGTTCCCAATTCATGTCTGCCCGGGCCCAAACATCCCAGAAGGACGCGCCTCCGCTGGTGGCGTTATATACAAGCAGGTTCGTCTGCCCAGTCGCGCTGGTTCCCCCGAAGTTGCCGGGAACGATATGAGTCGAACCACGAGAGAAGCTGTAGCTCTTCATCCAATTCATGTTTGCCGTGCTGACACGCGACACCAGGACCCAGGAAATCTTTGCAGTCGATTTGAGTCGGCCCTGAGGCGCTTCTCTTAGCCTTGGCTTTGCTTCCATTGCCGGGGTCGACTAGATCCGGTCGATCTTTGCCTGATTGGAAATGGGCCGGCGGAATCTTCTTTATGGTGGAGACTCCGCCGCTTCAGGTTCAAATCGCCGAGGGCATGTTTCCTCCCTCGCTGTACCGACTGACGAAGACCATCCAGGGCCACCATTTTCCGCGAGGGAATGAGCTACTTCCCGGGGCCCTCTACACCCGGGACATACAGGAACGAATTGAAAGCCACGCTCCGTACAACCCCAAACAGAACTGAGATTTCAGAACCGAACGACACGGAGTGCCCGACGCTCGGGCGCTGGACTCCTTGCGCATAGGTCGGCGTGACGGCGCCAACCAAAGCCACTGCGAGCAACATCTTCGCTACCATACGATTCATTTTCATGACATCCTCTAATCCTTTCGGTTACGAGCGCTGAGCGCCCCTGGTTAAGACTGCCTGGCCGTTTGCGCTCTCACTTGGTAAAGCGGATCGAACCAGGAAACCGACGGTGAAAATCGCTTCTGACTATAGAAAGGAAATTGCCGGAAGATTCGGCTCAAAACGCGACAACTTTTTATTCGAAGATGCGGGAGGACCCGTCGGTTAGTCGGAAACGGCGCTATATTGAAGGGTCTATGGCGGTCAACGCATTGTGCAAACAATTCGCATGTGGCCGTCCGCGTCTCTACATCCGTTGCTAACCCTAGTAACTCATCACTTCCTGATTTCTAAGCTCTGTGAGCCCGCCGAAGTCCCTTTGTGAAGAACCTCGCGGTCGAAGGGCTTGCGGCGGGGATCAGACGAAAGAAGAGCGGCGGATAGCTCGACATCTGATCGGTGGGGCCGTTCAGAGGGGAAGGGTTCACGAGCGCTCAAGAAATATTTCTATCGACCTGTGAGCTGCACTTCCCGCCCTTTGCCTTTTACTTGGTAGAGCCATGAACGGCTAAAAAGGAGAAAAACATGAACACATCTGTGAAGGGCACGATCACAACCCTGCTTTCTCGAGCATTTCGTCCATCAACCTCTCGCACCCTACTCTGCGCAGCGGTAACTCTTGTGTTAGCCTCGTCAACAATTCTTGCTCAAAACCCCTCTGGCAGTTCGATCACGAGTTTTAACAATGCCACTGGTGAGCATGTGTATTATGTGGGCGCCAATCAGCATGTGTATCAGCTCTATTGGAATGGTGCAACAGAAACTAATCAGGACCTGACGCTTGCGAGCCGTGCTACTTACTCAGCTAGCGGCGGCCCGATCACCGGCTTCAGCAACGCCACCGGCGAGCATGTGTATTATGTAGACGGCAATAATCATGTGTCTCAGCTCTATTGGAACGGCACCACCGAATCCAACCAAGACCTGACCGCTCTCACCGGAGGGGTGAGCGCCTGGTGGAACGCGTTGGTCAGCTTCAACGACACCTATGGAGAACACGTCTATAACGTCGGTTACTCAAACAACGACATCTATCAGCTGTTCTGGAATGGTAAGCAGGAGTTCAATCAGAATCTGACATCTATGACTAATGGGGCGCGATATCTGTGGGGGGCTATCGCCGGCTTTAGCAGCAGCGACGGTCAGCATCTTTATTATTTCGGGCCTCAAAATCACATCTATCAGCTCTATTGGAGCAAAACCACGGGGGCAGAGTACAACCAGGATCTGACAGCCATGACAGGAGCGCCCCAGGGCGCTGGCGCGATGGCTGCCATCAATGATGCTTCCGGTGAGCACGTCTGGTACAACGGGGATAATCAGCACATATATGAGCTTACCTATAGCGGCGCCGAAACCTGGCAGGATTTAACAGCTCGCACCAGCGGTGCACTGGCCGCATCGGAAACAGCAATAACCGCGTTCTCCGACACATACGGAGAGCATGTCTACTACATCGGGGCGAATCAGCATATATATCATCTCTATAACAATGGCAATTGGTTTGCCCAGGACTTAACTTCTTGGACCAATGCCCCGGCCGCCGATGACATGTGTGGTGGGAAGCTCACTGCCTTCAGCAATGCTAATGGCCAGCACGTGTACTACGTGGATGTTGACGGACACGTTAACCAGCTCTATTGGCAAAGCTCAACAGGACACGAATTCAATCAAGACCTTACGAACCTGAGTGGGGGCGCCCCGCTCGCCCTGTTTGGACCGTATTGCCTCTTGGAATAGTCAGAGGTCCTTGGGCAAGAACTTGTAGGAGGTGGGGCGTTCAGATCCCATACTGGCCGCCCCATTCTTTGAAGCGCGTCGAGCCGGGCTGAAGTTCAGTGTCAGCCGGGGGCAGGACAGCCTTGCTTATCGCCAGAAGATGCTTCCGGATCGTTTCCAGGGGTGGCGGAGAGGCTTGTTTCTGAGCTGCGCCAGTCCCTCGACTTCAACCCCACTCGCACGTGATTCGGGCGCGTCTCGATCCACGCGACCAACCTCCTGAGTCACATTTGTCCACCTAACTGCTGGTACAAGTAGATTCGAGCGATCGACCAATGGCGCTTCACGGTTGCGGGAGATATCCCCAGCGCTTCGGCTGACTCCTCAATCGAAAGCCCGCCGAAGAAGCGCAACTCGACAATCCGGGCCTGTTCCAGATTGAGCTTGGACAGCGCTGTCAAAGCCCGGTCAAGATCGAGCAAGTCGACCGGCCGGCCATTCGCGATGGCGTGGAAGTCCTCCAGGGTGCACTTGTCGTCGTCGCCGCCTCGCTTGGCAGCGCGCCGATTGCGCTCATACCCGACCAGGATCTGACGCATAAGCAAGGCGCAGACCCCCATGAAGTGTGCTTTGTTCTGGAATTGTCCTCGAAAATCCTGATGCAAGCGCAGGTACGCCTCGTGGACCAGGGCGGTCGTCTGCAGAGTGCGCACAGGCGCCGCCTTTCGCAGCTGGCGGCGAGCGATTCGGCGCAGCTCTTCGTAGAGTGGCGGGATCAGGGCCCTGAGAGCCTCACGATCCCCCTCTCTCCACATTCCCATGAGTTCGTCGAATTCAGGCGGGGCGGGTTCTGGCATCGGCCCTCCACTTGTGACTGCGAGAATTCTCAATACGGCCCAAACTGAATGGTTGGAGGAAAGCCTGCGGCTGTGGACATCATAGTTCCAAATCCGGAGCTCAAGAGAGAATACTTTCTACAAGCCTTCCCGGAATAATGTTGTTCGAACTCCATGGGGCTGAGATAGTTCAGGGTTGAGTGCATTCGTTGCCGGTTATACCAGAGCAACCATGAAAGCACTTCATCCTCGGCCTGGCGCATGGTTTGAAAGCGCTCGTCGTGCAGCCGCTCCACCTTCAGCGACCCGAACAGCGTTTCCGTCACCGCATTGTCCCAGCAGTTGCCTTTGCGGCTCATGGAAGCCTGCACGCCGTGTTGGTCGAGCACCTTGCGAAAATCATCACTGGCATACTGGCTGCCGTGATCACGATGAAAGATCATCTTGCCTTTGATCGGACGGCGCTGAAACATGCCCATCTCCAGCGCGTCGATCACCAGGCTGCGATGCATGTCCGGCCGCATCGACCAACCCACCACCTTGCGGCTGAACAAATCGATCACCACCGCCAGAACAGCCAGCATTCCTCGGTGGCGATATACGTGATGTCACCTGTCCAGGCTTGATTAGGCCCGGCAGGAGTGAAGTTGCGGTTCAACAGGTTCGGCGCGATCTCGAGGGTGGGCCTGGAGGGAGTTCTAGCTTGTCAGCGAAGCCAGTGAGCGGAGACTTCCCGGCGAAAGAGCCGCAGAAACTGGCCCCTTTTACAGCGAAATCCGGGGTGCTGTGAGGCGGCGGGAAAACTAATGATTCAC
>Ga0207034_1023_pt1 | contig 29613 bp, 26 predicted proteins | sample Alteio_BWMinCont_36_FD_153269 | JGI IMG/M metagenome (GOLD analysis project Ga0207034, IMG submission 153269) | Enriched cells from forest soil in Barre Woods Harvard Forest LTER site, Petersham, Massachusetts, United States -... | ecosystem: Environmental > Terrestrial > Soil > Temperate forest >...
CTAATCTACTGTCAGGGATGTTCCCACATTGAATTGAAGGGAGTAAAGAGTTAGCGTCCACGCCCGGGCTTCTCGTGTTGCTTTCCCGAGTGCAAATCCTTGCCAAACACCTTAGCAGCCCAGTCCGGTATCGTCTGCGCAGTTTTAGTCAATTTGCCACCGATGAAATGCGCGACTACGCGGAAGCCGCGCCGATGCGCTGTGTTGTCGTACACGAGCAATTCATCAGCAAGTTTGGGAACTTCGGAAAGACTCTTCGTTGACTCTCGATAGGAGTCAAGCACGCTGGACACAGGCACGGCTTGCCCACCTCGACTCATTCGCACCAACACCCGGCCCACATTCAAATTTGCGTCTTCCGTAGAGATAAAGAGAACTTTCGTCGAATACCCTGCTGCTTTGGCCTGGTCAAGTAGCTGCGTGTCCACACGAATGTCTTCGACGGCAAAAGAACGTCGCTCATCAAGAAACGGTTGTTGCTGGTGCCTCAAGGCGGGAACAAGGGTTGGGAACGGCTCTTTCAAGTAGGCTTCGTAGAAAGTTGTCTTACCGGCGCCTACCGGTCCTGCGATTATGAACAATGCTGGTTTTTGCTGGCTCAGGTTGTGATTTCCTCGCGTGAAATTTTGCGCGGAGCCTTCCCGCGAGCGGGCTCAAAGCCTGTCTCTAATTCCTCAACGGGGGTTCGCTCTCCGTCAGGCGTTACCTTCACTGTCGCTTTCAGGTTCCGATCGTACTCGTAATATGACCCGTTCGGCTCTTCCGCCTCGAAGGGAACGGATTGCATTGCCGAAAGCTCTGCAAGCATCTGATGAAGCTCGCGACGTTCAGCCTCTGACATCGTGTCGTACGAATGCACGGACGAACTCCGTCCCTTGGCTGGTTTCTTGAGCTTGGATTCTCCGCCCTTTGAGTAATAAACCAGAAGAGCGCTATTCACTAGCTGATTCATCGAACAATTCCGCTTCTTCGCTACGTCATGAATGCGCTTACGAAGGCGATTCAAGATGACGACTTGCGTTTCTCTCCCGGTTTGTTTCTGTCTGGATTGAAGAGTCACAAGCTCGACAGTATTCAGGTCCACTGCCAGAAGCGCATCATTGATCGAAGTCGACAGTTCTCCCATAAATCTCGGTTTGTCCCGCAGGAGTTTGTCGAGGGAACTCAAGAGCCGGACGTTGTAGACTCCGAAATTAGCGCTTCGCCGCTTGGGCACGATTCCCTACTGTCTTTGGGATAGGCTTGCCGCGACCGAAAATACAGTCACGGCCCGTACATGCAGATATATACACCACCCTCACCTGTTGTTCAAGCCGCCCTACAATTCTGCGGGGATGTAAGGCGTCTCAAAGAGGATGTCTCGGTTCACACGCACATTGAAGCGATAGCCGATCGGAATCTTGACGGTTGGCTGGATGCTCAAATTCTTCCTGGTGACCTCCGTGCCCAGCTCGCCGAGTTGCTGGCCGACCGCGCTGGACGCCGTTTGACCTGCCGTGGGGGTCGAGAGCAAAGAAGTGTTTTGCCTTTGCGACAGCTCAATCCCCGCTGTGAATGCGCTCGTTAGGAGCGCAAAACCAACTAATCGTTTGTAGTGGTTATCAACCTTGTCGTGAAAACCAGCCATGCCTTGAATATCCTGGCCCATCATTCCATCGAGATTGATCGAGCTGCCATCGGGATAAATGATCCGCGACCAGATTACCTGCAAGCGGCTTTGTCCGTAGGCGATCTGGGAGTCATAAACTCCAACCAGGCGCGATCCTTGAGGAATCAGGAGGTATTTTCCCGTCGCCGTGTCATACACGTTCGAGCGCACCAACGCCTTTACTTCGCCCGGCAGGTCGGAGTTGATTCCTTGCTCAAGAATGGCTGGAATGTCCCAACCCATTTTCACTTCGTACTTACCAAGCGCCGGAGTGCGGGTGGATTTCAGATAATTATTGACGGCGCGTCCCCGAGACTTTTCGATGAAAGCTTGTTTTCGCTCTTGGTTGTTCTGCAGGTCGTAATCACCGCCAGCCTGCATCTTTGCACTCGCCGGAGCTATGCCGCTAGCGGAACCATCTGCTCCGACCAGTGCCTTTCCTGCTCCCAGGAGCGAGGCGAGCGGTCCGAATTGTTGCAGAGCATCGTTAATCGGACCTGCATTCGGTGTTGACGGCAAGCCGTTGCCTCCGCGCACAACCGTAGGCGCATTCATTGCTTCCTGCTCTTGGCGGAAAGCTACCAAGCGCAGCTTTTCTTCAGCTGAGATTTCCGTCACACCACCAGTGGACGGATTGCTCTCGGTACTCGTCCCGCGCGAACCAGAGCGATCCCCCTTCTCATCGAAGTGATATACCAACCCCGGAGGCTGCAAGCCACCTGGTTCGTGCACTTGAATTCCTCCGTTTCCTCGTGCGGGATCGAGCCCAGTCCGTCCGGGAAATGCCGGAGCTGGATTCGCGACGGCGGGCGGCGCAATTTCCTTTACCAGTTGTTCCCCGATGCTCCGCGCCGACTCAGGGTGCTTCTCCTCATTCTGCGTTTGCGCAACCTGTTGCTGCTCACGGCGCGCATAGAGGCCGTAAACGACAAGGACGCCAACCACGACCACGACTCCGAGCACTGCCACGCCCACTTTTTTGCTAATGCGTGCTGTTGGCGGTGGCTCGGGATGCAGCTCTAACCCAGAAGGTGATTCGATTGGTTGTTTCTCGTCCGTCATGGCTGCGCTCCGGCTTCCGCAACACTTGTGGTTGCCCGCGCTTGGGGTACTTGCCCCGGCGACTTGCCACTGCTCACTTCCGCTTTACGAATCAACTCCACCTTCGTTTGATGTTTTCCCGATCCCAGGAGCAAGGCCGCTCGGTCAAAGAGACGATCCACAATGTACATGTTGTCTTTCACGCGATAGTTCACCATCTCGGAACCGTTGGGTCCCTTCACTACGAGGACGGGCAGCTCGCGGTGAATCGTCTCGACAGGCATTTGGATGTAGGTCTTCGCACCATCGTCCATAACATGCACGGGCCGTGTCGATACATCGCCGCCTTTGATTTCATAATTCCAATACATGCTCTCGAGCGCCGTGTTCGGCAACTCAGCGACACGCTCAGCCTGAGCCTTTTCCCTCTGTTCCGCCTCGCGCTGCTTCGCAAGATATTCCTGCCACCTTTGTTTGGAATCTTCGGGGTAAGAGAACGCAACGCGAGCCACGTACTCATTCGGTTTTGATTCGAGACGAACGTAATAGGCCCTCCGGTCGGTAGGAACGACCATCGTCGTGTCGAGCCCGGCGATCCGAGGCTTAATGATGATGAGAGGGGTTGCGTCCGGGCCGCTTCCCGATACGGAAGGTGAAATCTCCCAACGGATGCTGTCTCCAATGTGAGGCTCACCGACGATCTTCTCCCCGGGTTCCAATTCTAAGATACAGACGTGCAGTGGCGCGCACACTACAAGAGGTAAGCCTCCGCCATAGGCGTACACCACTCTCCCGTCCTTGCCGGTCGCAGGGGCATTTCGGCTCTCCGTCCATTCGCGGCTCAACAGCACCGCCTCTAAACCTGTAGCGTTCAGCGCAACGTCGCGCTTCGCCTCGAAGGAGCGAGGCACTTCCGGCGAAACTGGCGGAGGGGCGGTGCCAACGGTCAGCGCCGGAACGGTCGGTGCGTGCTTTGCCGCGCCGTTCCCTTGCGCGTCACCTGATTCCAGCACACGCACGGCCTCCGCCAGCGGATACTTGTCGGGAGACGGAACGGGTTCTTTCTTTAACACCAACGGGGGCGGTTGCGCGGGTGTCGCGCTTTGAGTTGGTGAGCTATTCGTTGCCTGCTGTGCTTGTAAAACTGGAATTCCCACGACTGAGAGCGCAAGCATTGTCATTACACATTTCGTCTTCATGATGTCCCTCACAGAACCTTCGACCAAGTAATATCCATGACGTAAATTCCGAACGGATTCACTCGCAGAACTGCCTCATCAGTCGAGGGATTGATCGCTACAGTGAAAATGCCTTTCCACTTGTCGGAGGTGATCGGCTTACCGTCAAGTGCGCGCTGCGTCTCCGTCCAATCGACCTCATAGCTGTGCGGTGAGTTCGGAAGGATTGCGTTTACTTCCACTTGCACTGTTTCGCGGGAGCCTCGCTCGAAGGGCTGATTTGTTCGGAAATAGTCGGTGACGATCGTTTGCGCGGCGCTCTGACTCCCAATCATTGCGTAAACATGATCGATAGAAACACGCTCGGCCAGACCATCGCTGGTCACGCCGCGCATGTCCTGTACCCATTGTGTGATCGCCGCCAGCTTCATGCGCTCATCAACCTTAGAAGTCCGATCGACAGCGCCCGCCGCGGCCACTCTGCCGAGAGAATCAACGGCCACCACATACGGAGTAGTTCGAGGACGTGTCGCTACACCGACGATGACGATGGCCTCAGCAAGAGCTACGAGGAGAGCAAGAACCGCAGCTCCGCGCCATTGTTGCGCACGCTTGATCAAACCGCCGTAGCGTTCGTCCCACTCTCTCCGGGCGACGAGATAAGGACTCCCGATGGAGTCTTCTTTCGAACTCAAGTGCTGCGTCAGTGCAAGTTCATTAGCCACCGCTCCACCTCTCGTATTTAGCTGTCAGCATGTCCCGTCGAACTCGACGGCGGTGCATGAGACGTTCCGTCGTGCGGAATGCGAACGCTGTTCATCACATCACGCGCACGCATTGCCGTGCGTTCAAGTGCGCCGAGGAGGGAGTCGTTCGCGCCGGCTGCCCGAGAGCGCGGCGGCCCCGGTTGCTGGCCCGACGATTGCGACGTGGGAGGACGCGACGGCGGCGCAGGTTGATTTGTGCTACCTGGCATGCCGCTTTGTGTTGCAGCCGAAGATCCTCCTCCACTCGGGGACCTTGGTCCGCTTCCATTCCCGCCTCCACCTGGCCGTGGTGTCGCCCCGCTTGCTCCAGTCGCGCCACCGCCTCCTGGCCCTCGTGATCCTGCGGCCACGGCTTCCTTTACTTTCGCCAAAGCATCCGACCCTCGCGTTGCATATCCCGTCGCAAGTACGCCTGCACCTACTGCGGCCACACCCACTCCCATGCCTACGCCTACCAGGTCGCCGCCGCTCATCGAGGCGACGCCGCCTAGCATTGCGGACGAGATTTTGGGAGACATCCAACAAACACAAAGGAACATGACCGCCGCGGCCGCCAAGTCAAATCCAGTTCGGGCAGGGTCGGGCGACGCGGCGGCATTTTGTGCGACCGCTATCCAGCCCTGAGAGAGCGTCATCCCGGCTCCCACAAGCAAATAAAGCACAAGGATTTTCATGCCGACCGACACAGCATAGGCGATGTACCTCTCGACATACGCAGCGGTCCACCGCGATCCCCCGAACCCAAGAAAAATCACACCTGCACCAACCACGAGGTAGCTTTCGACCATCGCCACAACGAACTGAATCGCTATAGCGAGATAGGCGATAAAAATAAGTACTGCGCAAAAAACGAGCGCCATGCTACTCGAAAAACCTGTTAGAAAATCCGCACCCTTCAGTGATGAAAGAAGGTCAACGGACATATTCACGCCAAACCCAACAATTGCACTTGGCCCAAGAGGACCTACGGCCGAGGCGTTTTGCCCGAGGATGTGAAAGCTGTCCATGATGGCAGGAATCCACCCGCCTCCGCCCGGAGTTACTCCATAGAGCAGGATGGCGTAGAAAATTCCGATCCACATTATTTTGCGAACGATGGCAGCAGTGAGAGCTTGAAAATCGGCTTTCTCGATGGCTAAAAGAGTGAAGCTCCAAGCTACTTCGATGCCCGCAAGCAAAAAGAAGAGTCGCTGTGCCGCGCCGAGGAGCTTGGTTATCCAACCGTTTTGGAGACCTTTATATTCGTCCAAGATGCTGGTTGGGCCGTTGACGGAATTAGGTCCCTGCCCATGCGCGAGAGCGGCGGCAGTTAACAGAACAAAGCCAATCACTGCCACGTGGCTCAATACCATCCAGAACCGCCGCCCTCCACCCTTGCCCGTCATGTCCTCACCTCAATACTTCTTGTCGTCTGTCTTGATTGGCTCATTTCCGATCATCGTTGACGAGATAGCCGCACTACACACGCGACCTTCAGTTGTATCGCTCCAATTCGCAGGCTTTGAATCCTTTACTTGTAAGCATTCTTTTTTGATTTCCTTCGCTAGTTCCTGATGTTTATTGAACCAATCGTAGATGGACTTTGTGGTCGCCTGAGACAACTCACCAGATCCTGCATCTTCGACCTTTTTCACGATGGGGCTTGGCGGTTCCGCCTTCTTGCAACCCACGAACCCAGAGGCAAAAAGCACAACCGAAACCGCCATCCATGCTCGTTTCATATCGTCTCCCCTGCGGAGTCAGTATTTTTTTTGATCGGTGACAAGCGGTTGCGTTCCAAACAGATGCTCCAGAGCCGCGTTATCCGCTTGTTCCTTTTGAATCTGCTCCGCCTGATATGCTTGTTTACTCTGTAGGTCGGTCAACATCAACTGCCGAAGTGACATCAGTTGTTCTACCTGTTGTTCGGCAATTTGATTTCCCACCTCAACTGCCTGCATCTGCCCGCCTGCCCCCGTGGACATGCTGCGAAGCTGTGCGAGCACTGCTTGCGCATTGTTTAGTTGCTGACCTTGCAAGCCCGCCGCCCGCAGCGAGTTCATCGTCGTGTCGAGCGAAGTCTGCGACCACTTCTTGTAGTCGTTGAAATACCCCTGGCTGCGGAAGCTGTAGCCCGGAAAGGTATTGCGGAATTGTGCGTCGAGATTACCCATCGAATATGCCAAGGCTTGTCCGCCTTGCACGACTTGCGAAAGTTGCGATAAATCCTGCTGGATGGGACCAAAGAGCTGCTGTGGCAATACTCGACCTTGTTTCAATTGCTCTGCGTACTGTCTCAGTTCGTTCTCGAGCTGAAGTCCTTGCCGGATGTAGCCCATAATCAGTTGGACGTGATTTAGAATCTGCGTCCATTCCGTAGCCACACCCGCCAGTACTCCCGCGTCAGTAGGTGCGGGAACTCCCAGAAACAACATAGACACCACCACTGTGAACACCATTACTTTTTTCATGCCGATGCTCTCCTTTCAAGAACTCCCTCAACTTCGCGCCACCAGTCCGCCCAATCCGAGCGGCCTCGCTGACGCAACCACTCCGCTTGCCAGGTGCGGGGATGGGCACGCATAACCTCCTCCGCTTTCTTGCGGTCGTCCGGACTGTTCGCGCCGACAAACGCTAGCGCAACACCCCCGAGTCCTAGCGAAATCAAACGGCGACCCTCTGGCGAAATCACGTAATACTGGCGCTTCGGAATGGCGCCTTGGACGATCTGAATCTCCCTCTCGTTGAGGCCAACGGCTTCATACAAACGGCGGGACTGGACGTTCGCCGCTTCTGCGTTAGCGAGCAGGATTTTCGTAGGGCACGCTTCCATGACCACATCGCTGATCCCAGAATTGAAAATGTCGGAGAGATTTTGGGTAGCGAGAACGACGACCGCGTTGAGCTTGCGGAGAGTCTTCAGCCAGTCGCGCAGGTATTCGCGGAATAACTCGTCCCGCAAATACACCCACGCCTCATCAAGAACAATAAGTGTCGGACGCCCATCCAACTTCTTTTGAATTCTCCGAAACAGGTACAGCAGGACTGCGACTGTGGCTTTGCTATTGCCATCCCCGTACTTCATAAGGTTGTCCATTTCGAACACCATCATGCGGCCGTCCTTCAATCCGTCCTTTTCCGCATCGAGGAGACGACCGAGCGGTCCGCTCAGTGTGTAAACTTCAAGCGCCGAGCGAACTTCCTTGTTCTGCACGGTTGCCAGAAAATCGGTAAGTGTCCGCCGCGGCGACCCTTGCATTAACTTCATGGCGTCGGCGACAGCGTTTCGGTGCTGGGGTTTCATGTCGAGACCACCGAGTTTGCAGAGTTTTTCGACCCAACTATTTGCCCAAGCTAGGTCGCTGTCGTCAGCCAGGTCCGCCAGCGGATAAAACGACAAGCCATCGGTCTCACCGCCGAGATCGTAAAACTCTCCGCCGCAGGCCCGCGTCAGCACCGCGAGCGAGTAGCCTTTATCGAAGGCGAACATCTGTGCGCGGGGATACCGGAAGAATTGCGCAACAATGAATCCCAGGAATGTTGATTTCCCCGAGCCAGGCGGACCCACCATGAATGTGTGCCCGATATCTCCACAATGCAGATTGAAGCGGAACGGAGTTGAACCCGTTGTCGCGGCATACAAAAGCGGTGGGCTCTTCGGAGGATAGAATGGGCAGGGATTTTCTTTGTTTCCAGCCCATATCGCACTTATGGGGAGAAGGTCTGCCAGGTTCAGCGTGTGCAGGACCACGCGTCTGACATTGCGGTAGCCGTCCCCCGGAAGGCTTCCTCTCCACGCTTCTACGCTATTCACGTCTTCGATCCGCGCAGAGAAGCCTAAGTTTTGGACCGTCTTCGCCACCAACGCGACGGCTTCCTCGACGCTGGTTTCATCTTCATTGCTGCAAATCACGGTTGTCGTGTATTGGGCGAACAGCACGTCCCCCGCGGCGGCAACGCTCATTGCCTCTTCCGCATCAACGCTCATTTCTTGTGCATGTAGGTTCACAGCCCCGGTCTGCGTTTGCATGATTTGGTCTTTTAGGCCCCGCATCTTAGAACGCCATTTCTTGCGGACCTTATCGAGAAACGAGCGCGCTTCTTCCGGGTCCATGAGAATCGCCCGCGTATTCCACCGGTATTCGATGGGCAGCGTATCGAGCGCCGCGAGAATCCCTGGGACGCTTGCTTTGGGGAATCCATCGATTGCAACCACGCGCAAATGTTTGCGCCCAATGCGTGGGGTTAAACCACCCACGAAATCCTCCGTCGCAAGCATGTCGTTCAGATACACCGGGAATTCAGGTAGCCGGATGGGATGATCTTTCCAGGCCACACAGCGATGTACGTAGCGCAGTAGCTCGTCGTTAACTACTGGATTGCCGGCGTCATCTTTCGTACGTACCGCTCTCAATCGCGTCACAGCAAACAACGATTTGAAAACATCCTCGAAACTCGCAATGCGACTCTTGAAATAGTCCACGATGCGCGCGGCATTCCCCCGTTTGTCCTTCATTCCCTCAAACATCCAGCCTTTAATCTTTTCTTCCCGCGCGACCGGAGGAAGGTAGGTCAGAGACAGATAGTAATCGCTTTCGAAATGCGCGCCCTCGGACATGAACTGCTCGCGACGCTCATCGTCGATGATCTTTGTAACAGAGTCCGGGAACTCTTGATATTCGGGATAGCCGGGAGCAGGGGAGCGAACGCTGTCACACTGCACCATCCAGCCTCCGCCGAGGCGGAGCAGGGCTCCCAAGCGCCCGCTCAACGCCGCCATCTCTCCGTTCGTCGCGGAACCGAGATCCGGTCCTTGAAATTTCCAGGCTGCAAGCAGCCCGCCGTCCTGCTGCAAGAGGACTCCGTCCTCAATCAAGGAGTCATACAGAAGAAGGTCAGCTAATCCAATCGCGTGACGGCGCTGTTCAACAAGAGGCATGCTTTATCTCCAATTTGCAGGGGTCGTCGTGGAAGGAGCAGACATCCGGCTCTTGGCGGGATAAAAATCCCGATACCCAATGTGCCGGATGTAAACGTGACGCAAGAGAGGGTCTACCTTCGCCATTCGTGCGAGAACCCCCACAGCGATCAGCCACAGAACCAAGCCGCCAAGAATGCTCCACCACTTCATGACAGCAAAAACCAACATCGCCGCGAGGATGGCGGAGACCAAAATCAATTCGCGGTCCCCGCCCATCAGCAATTGCGGCCGGTTTGCCGACTCGTGAAACGGTACTTCGCGTGGTTGGTCCATGATTAAACGACCGCCGCGCCTACCGCGAACAAGCCTCCCAGCAAGGCAGCCGCGGAAATGATGAAAGCAATTGCGCAGACGGCATACACGGCACGGCGGGCAAATTCATTCCACTCACCTCCGAACACAAGCGTCACGCCGATTGCCACCAACGCGATAATCGCAATTGCCCCAGCTACAGGACCGCTCAACGACTGTTGCAACCTTGTTAGCGGTTGCTCCCATGGCAACGCCTGTCCGCCCGCAGCCGCTGAGGCAGGCAGACTGAGAATTGCTGACGCCAGGGTGAGTAAGCCTGTGTGAGCTACGAGACGCCGCCATTCCACTTTTCTTCCGCATACTTTCATTTTGTATTTTCCTTTCGTTCTGAGATTTATGACCAACCACCACTCGCTCCACTAACGGCGAACCACACCACTAGTGCAACGAACCCTGAACACAGGAGCGCCGCCGCAAACAACACCACCAACGTCCGCCGGGTTGCGTCCGACAGATTTAGCAGCGTGGTGACGAGCACACCCGAAAAACCTAAAACCATGACCGCCAGCGCGACGCGCTCAGATCCAGGGAAAACCATCGGCGACATTCCCATGCCAGGAAGGAGATAAAGACCTGCACCCGCAAGAATCGCGGCGATTGTGACGAACAACCCGCACGAAAAAGCACTTGTGTCATGCACTGAATCTATTCCGCTCTGCTGTTTTCTGTTTTCCATTGAGCTTTCTAGACGTACTCCAGCTTGTAATCTCCGCCACTGAATCCAGTGACTACCGCGACTTCGCGGACCTTCCGACCAGCGCGAATGCTTGGTTCGCCATCCACGAAGACAACCACATTCACAGCTTCAGCTATCAATTGCTGTTGGGGAGCCGCAGTCGCTTCCGCCACCAAACTTTCCAAGCGAATCAGTGCGCCGTGCGCGTCGTTTGCATGCACGCTTGCCGCACCACCCGGATGTCCTGTGTTCCACGCTTTGAGCATGCTCAACGCTTCCGCACCCCGCACTTCCCCCACGACAATCCTTGTTGGCTTCAAGCGCATGCAGGCCCTCAGGCAATCGAGCATCGACACACGCCCGACCGCGAGCAATGCGACCGAGTTCTTTACGTTGCATTGCAGTTCAGGCGTATCTTCGATGATGAGGACACGATCGTTAGGTGAAATCCACGCCAGCTCATCTAGGACTGCGTTGATGAATGTCGTTTTGCCCGAACCGGTTGACCCGGCAACAAGAATATTTTTCCGCTGTTCTATCGCGGCGCGGATCACTTCCAAGTGGCGCTTTCCGCGCACCGACTCCAGAAAGTAATCGCGACGACGCTGGAGGTTCAGCGCATCGCTCTTGTCCGTGAGAATCCCGTCGATCTCGTACTCGTTCAGAGTGAATACGCAATGCGGCCGTTGCCTAATGGCGAAGACCGGATGGCGTACCACTGGAGGGATCAAACCCTCGAAGCGGCTTCCATCCGTGGGCAGCTCTGTTTCGAGAATGGGGTTCTCGTGATTGATCACCGTATCGCGAATCGCGGCGATAGTGCCGAACGCACTCAAGGCTTGTGCGGGAGGCATTTTGCCAACGACCCGAAAATCCTCCTGAGTCCGCTTGACCCACAATTGCCCATCGGGATTCAGCAAGATATCTTCGGTGCCATGATCTTGAAGGCAGGAGGAAACCAGCGGCCCGAGTTCCCGTATAAGTTTTTCATTTCGGCGTTCGGTGACTTGTTGAAGTTCTTGCATCTTGCCCTGCCAATTCGCGCGGTCATTTAAATCTAGCGTTCTGTTTGAACACCTATGCTACTATACATACAGCATCATACAAGTGCGACAAATAATTACGCCGATTATTTGCGGCTGTCAAGTCAAAAGATGTCCACCATCCAAACCGCCGAAGCAGTCGAGAAACAAGGACGCGCCATGAGAGCAAGCGCATTCGAGGTTGGTCTCTTTGATCCAACCGCCGCGCATGGAGTAATGCTCCCGCGGGTGTGGGACCTCGACACGTTGCTCCGCGCCGTGTCTTGGCTGCGCTTAAAGAATTCTCAAGGCCGCAATATCTATGTCCGGCCGTGTGGCGAACACGCTCTTTCGCTTATCGACGACGCCAGCCCTCGGACCATCGAACTGTTGAAATCTGAGGGCTTTGCTCCAGCGGTGGTTCTTGAAACATCTCCTAGGAACTTTCAAGCATGGCTCTGCCACGGGCAGACCTTGCCGAAACACCTTTCTACATTTGCAGCAAGACTACTGGCGTCACGCTTTCGCTGTGATCCTGCTTCGGCGGATTGGCGGCACTACGGAAGGCTTGCTGGCTTCACAAATCGAAAAGACAAATACAGAAGAGCTGATGGAACCTTTCCGTACGTGCGACTGCATGAGGCGTCGGGAATCATTTATGCCAGAGCTGGCGAGTTCCTAGCGGAAGCGAAAAGCCTATATGAAGTCGAGCAAAGCGAGCGTGCACGGCCACCGTCTTTGAGGTGCCCAACTCTGTGCATGTCTAATCTCAAAACCATCGAGGACTTCCGTGCAAGGCCAGTTTACGCCGGCGACCATACGCGAGTGGACCTAGCCTATGCTGTGTATGCTCTCTCCCATGTCGTCCCTGAAAACGAAGTGCGCAACGCTCTTGCTTCGCGGGACCTTTCACACAAGGGGGATCGGAAACGACAACAAGAGTATATCGATCGCACGATTAGGAAGGCTCGGGAACGAATCGGAGACAATCGGAAAGACTAAAGACCTTATCTCCAAGACTTAACGTTCTTCCCGCACCGCAGTGTGCTACCCAATTCGAAGAGCCCGCGGGCAGTCGCCTGGCAACATCGGCCCAACCTCCGCGCGCCACTTCCCCTTTTTCCCTGTGCGTTTCCTCCCAACATGCGCCACAGCCCATGCGATTCATCGTGCCCCTTGAAACGCCAGGCGCGCTTCTGGAGGGCCTCCGTTGCTTAACGGCTTCCCGCCCGCTCCCGACACCCAATGAGTTTCAGGGAAAAACCATGCCGAGATTCCTGCTCACAACTGATTCACGACTATCGGAAAACGACCGTCAGAATGTTTTTCTGGAGGAGCTTACGGTTGGACCGCAACTTTATCCGAGGAGTCTGCTGGAACTCGGTCAGGACTTGGCGCAATCTTTTTCTTGTGCTTTCCCAGATGAGGTATGGGCTTAGGCTGCGGCGCTGTATCAGCCCGCACGGTAGGAGCGGGGCAAACGCCGAGCACAGGGCAAAGTAAAGGTCGCCAGGGCGACCACAAGAGGAGCACGAAGATCAGTGTCAACACCAAGAACGTTCTCCGAAATGCAGGTTGTGTGTCGCATTTATGGTCGATGTAAAACAACATCGCAAGCAAATATCTCATTTCAATACCCTCGCAAGCAGCATTCCTAAACCCATACCCAACACCAGAAGGCCGCTCGCGAAAACCACGCCCATTGCTACCCAACGGCGGACTGCAGACCGCGTGTAAGCACGGTTCAACTCTACAATTAATTCTCGCGCGTTCAATCGCCCAGCGTCAATATCCTTCTGAATCTCCTCACGCACGGCGACTCCGGCCTTCCGCGCCTCCCTTTCAACACTTCCCAACGCTTCGCGTTGTGCTGAGCGAAACCCCGCTTCTATGCCGGCGACGATTTCTTCTGCGCGGGTCTCGATACTCCCAATCACCTGCTGCAACACCACCTCGTTCATCGTCACCAAGAGCATCGCAGGGTCATCCGGCCTGAGCAGCATCCCATGCCGCGCTGCCACCTCTGCGGTTATCCGTTTTACGTCGAGCGCGACCACTGGAGTCATTGGCCTTCCCCTCTAACTGACACACCCTTTCCTTAAACGAATGGAATTGCGTCCAACTGTTCGAAGAGGTCGCGTTGCACAACCCGCAACCTCTGCTTCGCCATGATCGTAAAACCACTTCCATTCAATGCTTCGTCGAAAGTCATTTTGTTGCAAATCATCTCTTCGACATCCCGGCCAAAGGTGTCCGCCGTGCGCCGAACGATCGCCACGGTGCCATGCACTTTACCCGCATGCTTCCTACATACTGCCATGTCCCTGAAAAGCGATCCGGCCGGCAGCACCGCGCCAAAATATTCATTCAACCAGACGACTATATTCTTCTCCCGCGTAGTTTCGGCCAGTTGCTCGAATCCAGCTAGCGTGTCGTTTAGCGACTGGCCTCCAGTAATAACCGAGTGAACGAACACCCGTTTGCCTCTCTCCCGCAAATAATCGAGCGCGTGGTTTTCTAAGATATAGTGCCAGAGAGGAATAAAAGTGGACGCCCCTGTGTCCACAACGAACGTGCCGCTCTCTGTAAGAAACCGCTCCATGAGCAGATCGAATTCACGTTGGTCGACGCTCCCCTCTTTCAAGAGATTCAGGCAGCTCACCGCCACACCCCGGTATTCGGACAGCGTCTGATTCACTGGGTCCGCATCAATGCCGCGCACATCCTGCCCTTTCGACAATAAATACTGCGACAGGATCGCGGAGATCAGGCTCTTTCCAACCCCGCCTTTGCCTTGCAGCAAGATGTGAATCGATCCTCCACCGTTGGCATTACCGATTGTGTTTGTCATTCGAGTCCTCCGCCCTGTCCACTGGCGTTTTCATATTCCGTGTACCCCGCCAATGAAAACCAGGCCTGTTTTCTTCAAGTCGTTTTAGATTCGCAAACGGGTCCCGCCCTTCAACTGCTTCCACTTTTGTTTCTGGCAGTGCTTGCGCCTCAAGAGGCTTATCCTGTTTCCCCCAGTTGCTGGCCGCGGTTGGTTTCCTCCTTCTGGCTCGCCATACTGCCTTGTGAAAACTGTGGTAGCTCATTTGCAGACCTTCGCTTGCGAGTGCCTCCCAAATCTTTTTGAAACTCTGGCCCGAATTCACTGCCGCTTCTATTCCCGGAAGTAGAGAACGAATAAGGGCGGCTTTTCTCTCAGGCGCGTCCCCGGCTAGTTTGTCCAGACATTGGCGGTAGTGTTTTTGCATTGACACGCCTTTTCATGCTGCTGTATATATAGCACCATGCCGAGCCGATGTAAAGTATGAAAAGGCTCTCGGTCGGCAAAGTTAGACGGAAGGCGGCCGCATTCGGCAAAAGTAGCCAAGAGTCGGCATTAGTCAACCGCAAGTCGGCAGACTTCGGCTGACGAGGACAGTAGTAGACCGAAAGTCGGCACTTGTCGGCGGAAGTCGACACTCTTCAACCGGAGTAGGAGCAGCGTGCATGGAATGCAGGCGGATTATCAGGGACGGACACACGTATTGGAACATAAAGGGTTGTGGCGACGCTGCGCGTGTTTTTACAGGCAAGTTCTTCTTTTTCAGAAGGAAGGGATGTGGCGACTTTTGCCCGAAACGTGGCACAAATGTGCCACCGCATCTTCTTCCACGTTTCTCGACACTTCGACAGTCTAAATGGGAGGAAATCTATGGCAAAACCCAGAACCGAACGGAGTCTGCTGTTTCCGAGCAAAGAATTCCGAGAGCAGGTAAGGAAGGCGTCGAAGGACCGGGGCTTCCGATCCGAACAGGCGTTCATTCTCGCCGCTTGCGAACGCGAGATTCGCAGGGGCGATAACACCGAAGCTGTAACGCAGTTTGAGGCACGGGTGGCCGCGACGCTTACCAACCTGGCGAAGCAGGGGCAAAGTCTTCACACGCTTGCGCAAGCACAGGTTGCTCTAACAGACGTGTTGCTGAAGTACGTTATTACTTGTGTTGTGGAACCCCCCGACGACGCACTCCCCGCGGCACGGGTTCGCGCCAGGCTGCGGTATGAAAAGCTGGTGCGCGCCGCGGCGAAGGAGATCTCGAACAAAAACAGGGACACTCTCCGGGAGATGCTAGCCGATGAATGACGAACCACCAGTGCGATTGCGACCGAGAAAGTCAAAACACGGGCCAAACGACAATCCCCGTAAGTACATAGGTGTTCTCCGGTCGATGCTTCGTCTCGTGCAGATGTCGAAGCGACGACATGAAACGCGTAGCACATATGTGGACGGAAGTGCCCGTGCGCCCCGCACGTTCAATCAGCGCGTGGCCGTCCGGCTCAACTACTCCGCAAATAAGAATCCAGGTCAGTGGAGGGCACACGGAAAGTACGTGGCCCGCGAGAGTGCGACGCAGGGAGGAAGGGCGGCCGAGGCAGGGTTTAATGCGACCGATCAGAAGTTAGACATCGCAACCGCGCTCGACAATTGGCAGAGTGCCGGCGACGAGCGGCTCTTCAAAATCATAGTGTCTCCTGAGTTTGCTGACCGCTTGAACCTTCAGAAATACGCTCGCGAGTTGATGCGACGGATGGAGCGCGACCTAGGCACTGAAATTGAGTGGGTCGCTGCCGTCCACCACAACACCGAGCATCCCCACGTTCACATCGCGGTTCGCGGAGTTGACGAGGAAGGAAGGCCGCTTCGCTTGCCGAGGGAATATATTCGTGAGGGCCTGCGAGGGCGAGCCGAAGAAATCGCTACCGAAGCTCTGGGGTATCGCACCCCCGCACACGCTCAAGAGGCGCAGCGCCGCGAAATAGCTCAGAACCGGTACACATCTCTCGATCGCATCCTGCAACGCTGCAACGATACCTCCTCGACCCATTTCGAGGTGACTGCAAATCCGAATGACGAAGCCCTGTCGGAGTCGGCACAGATTCTCCAGAAACACGTTGCCGCACGGCTTATGCACCTTCAAACAATGGGCCTCGCGCAATTCGTTTCGGCCCACAAGTGGCGTGTGCAGGCGGACTTCGAAAACGTACTCCGCACGCTACAACAGAGTGGCGACAGGCAAAAGATGCTCGCGGCGCATGGCGCACCGGTTTCCGACAAGCGCCTTCCCCTCCAAGTCACAGCACTCCGCCAGCTTCAAATTGTGGCCGGCCGCGTACTTCTCCACTCTGAAGATGAACAAACCGGGAAGCGCTACCTACTAATCGAGGGCACGGACGGGAAAGTGCACTTGATCTATCACACCGAGGCCATCGAGGAGGCCCGCAAGCAAGGAAAACTCACGGTCGACAATTTCATTCGCATCGAGAAACGATTCGCGAAGAGCAGACCTATCTTGCATTTGGACGATATGGGAGATGCGGTTGCGCTCCTCCAGAACTCTTCGTACTTCGAAAAGGAAGCAGAGCTTTTACTTCGGAAGGGCATTCACGATGTCCGGCCAGTATGGGGCGGATGGCTCGGACAATACCAAGCAAAGCTGCAAATCATGTTACACCACGCTGAAACACGTAAGCGGGGAGGTCCGGGACTCTCAAGGTAGGATATTGACATTCCATCTCCTCATGGTGCTATATGTATAGCGCCATTGAATAGCAGGTCAGATAAAGCCGAGTTTTCTGACCGCTTAAGGGAGGTTTTTCGATGAATACCAACAACGCAGCCATTCGACAGGACCTAATCGAGAATTCCGTGGACCGCCAAGTCTCCACTCTCACAAGCTCCGCGGCTTCACCGGGACAACTGGAAACGCTTCTCAACTCGGAACTCGATCACGATCTTATCGAGTGGCCCCGGCAATACCTGGAAACCTATCTCGTTTCCGATGCTACAGGCCGGGTCCCCCTAAACACCGAGCAGCTCCAGGATGTTCTCGAAGCGGCCTTTGACCGCGACGCAACAGCCGGCCGGGATTATCTCGAAGAGTTAAAGGGCGAACGTGGACCGACGAGCCTAGGGGACTCAACACTCCAAATCGTAACGAGACGCGGTGAAGGGAAAGACACTGCCTACGAGCTGCTTTTCGACCCGACTGACAGCCAAGACCTGAAACACCTGATCGAGCAATTAGAAATCCGGGCGTGGGAGAAAACGAACACGCAGACCACTCCCACTCTCGAAACAAAGCCCGATATCGAACGACGCGAGACTACGGCATCTGTCGCGACGCACCAACCCGGAAGTGCGGCCATCGAGATTCACGACAAGATTGCGGGTACCGATGTCCGCAAGTTGCTTGGCGGAGGGGAGTTGCCCGCAGGTCTCCAGTCGGCATTGAAAAAGATGGGTCCCGATGTTCTCGTCAAAGATGCACACACCGATAGCGGAATCTACCGCGGTGCGATCACCGGCGAAACTGATAAAAAGCTCATTCAACAAGTTACTTCGCGCATCGTGGTTCTCCATCCGAAAGACCTTCTCGACATACTCCCTGCTGTGGGCGAAAACGTACGCATTGCCTACAGCAACGACAGGGCCAGCGTCGTCCCAGTCAAGGACAGGAGCAAAACGCAGGAGGTGGGACGGTGAATCAGCTATCTGCTTACCGAAAGCCAGCAGACCCCGGCTACGTCGGTGGGTTCTATTGGCCGCCAACAATCATAGGTTTTGTCGGCCTCTTCTTGACAAATGTAATTGCCACTCAGTTTGTGGCTTGGCGCTTCGAGAATCAGCCCGCGCTCGGTCCCGCCTTGCTCCGCATCGGCTCGTTCTCTTTGTACGCACCGTATAAATGGCTCGTGTGGGTATGGACGGAAGGCGGCACGGCAGATATTAGAATCAAACTTCCACTGCTCATCGGCGCGGGCATCATTGTGGGCGGGTCGTTCGCCTCCGGCGCCTTCTTTTTTCTCCTGAATCTCGCGCACACGAAGGCGCTCTCGAAAAACACCGAGGACCTTCACGGTTCCGCGCGATGGGCCACCAAAGCCGATATCGAGGAAACCAATCTCATTCAGGCAAAGCAGGGCGTGTATGTCGGAGGCTGGCACGAAAAGTCTATCAAGCACCTCCACTACTTACGACACAACGGCCCGGAACACATCCTTGCGTTTGCTCCCACACGAAGCGGCAAGGGCGTGGGCATCGTCATTCCGACACTCCTAGCGTGGGCGGAGAGCACCGTGGTCTACGACATTAAGGGGGAGAATTGGGCAAAGACAGCAGGTTTCCGCAGCCAAGCTGGGCAAATCTGTTTTAAGTTCTCTCCGGTAGAGCCTGAGAGTTCCTCTCGATTCAATCCACTGGCCGAGATTCGCCTCTTTACGGACCGCGATGTTTCCGACGCTCAAAACATTGCGAACATGCTCGTGCGTACCGGAGAAGACAGTCCGCAGGAACGCTACTGGCAGGATGCCGCTGCGTCGATTACCACCGGCATGATTCTCCATGTGTGCTACGCCGCGGCACTCGAGGCTAGGCAAGCATCTCTCAGCCAGCTCGCCGGCGTCTTTACTCGACCCGGTTTCAACTTCCGCGAAACTCTCACAGAGCTACTCACCTACACACACGACAAGGAAAACGCGCACGGTTGGCGGCTTCCGACGGGTGAAGCGACGCGCACCCATCCCGTCGTGAAAGAGAAAGTCCAGGAAATGCTCGACAAGGAGGACAAGGATTTCTCCGGCGTCCTGTCCACCGCGAAGACGGCACTCACGCTTTACAGCGATCCACTTGTTAGCCGCACCACTTCCGTCAGCGACTTTACGATCCAAGACCTCGTGAACCATGAACGGCCAGTATCACTCTACCTCGTTGTACCGCCGAGCGACAAGATTCGGCTTCGTCCGCTCATGCGCCTGATCTTTACCATGATCGTCAACCGGCTCACCGAAAAACTCGATTTTCAGGGTTCCGAGCAACTCCGCAACAAACATCGCTTGCTCTTCCTGATTGACGAATTTCCGTCCCTCAAGCGCATGGAGATTTTCGCGGACGCGCTTTCCTACATGGCTGGGTTTGGCCTGAAGGCATACCTCATTACGCAGGATATTCGCCAGATCGTTGACGAATACGGGCGCAACGAGAGCATCGTCAGTAATTGCCAGGTTCGCGTTGCTTTTGCGCCCAACCAATACGACACCGCGGAACTCCTCAGCAAGATGACAGGGACACAAACAATTAGGAAAGCCTCTTTCAATTTCTCAGGATCTCGGATGTCTCCCGTCCTCGACCGCGTCAGCACTCACATGGACGAGATCGAGCGTCCGCTCATGACACCGGACGAGATCATGCGCTTGCGGCCCCCGAAAAAAGAGCGAGGCGGCCATCAGGAAAAAATCATTGCTCCCGGCGACATGCTGATTTTTGTTTCCGGGCACTACCCGATTTACGGCACGCAGATGCTTTATTTCTTTGACCCCATTCTGCGGTCCCGCGCTGAAATTCCCCCGCCCACAAAGTTTTATTCCATTCACGACGGAGGGCTTTTGCCCCAGGACCCACTCCCGGACTTCGCACCTCGCCCGAAACCAACATCGGGAACACGCCCAAACCGTCGTCTGCCGGCTTCGTCTGGCGGTGGCCCCGGCGCAGACCCACCAATCGACCAACCGGCACCACCTCCGGGCTCCGCTCTTCAGCGAGCCCCAGGTTTGTTTGACAAGTTGGATTTGAATTCGGAGCGATGAGCAATGCAGGAGAACCGCTTTCAACTCGCCGGTTATCTCGCAGCGAAACCGACGCTGCGCTACCTGCCTTCCTCCATGCCGGTCGCCAATGCCCGACTTGGACAGACGTATCGTTTCCCGCGCAAAGATAAGCCTGCTGACCACACCAATTGGTTCAGCCTCGTCTTCTACGGGGATTTGGCAATCCTTGCGACCGAACTTGAGAAAGGTACAAACATTTACGTCGATGGCACCTTCGACCAACGGCCCTTCGTCGGGCAGGACAAATACACGCGTTATGTCTATGAAGTCACAGTGCACAAATTCTTCGTAGTTGGTGGAGCGGGGGAAGACCCACCAGTTCCGCCCAAACCGCACGCCACACTAGCGAACGAGGTCATGGCCGATGGCATTCCGTCTCCCGAATCCTCTGAAATTCAAGATACTTGGCTCTTATGAACTACACCAACGGCTCCGCCGCGCAGTTCTCTGGGCTTGCGTGCTCGCCTCTCCCTTCTTTCTTGGGCTTATCGCGGGCTGGGTTTTCGGCATACGTCTTAATCTCACTCCGTCGCTACCGCTTGGGTTCTACATCACCAGCCGTTCCTCAAACGCAAACCTTGTGGAGTTCTGCCCGCAAGGAAACGCGGCCTCTATCTCCCTCAGCCGCCAATATCGCACCGCGGGGGCTTGCCCTGATGGCGGAGCCCCGCTTCTCAAACCAGCCATCGCGTTTGCCGGCGACGAAGTGGAGGTAAGCGCGAATGGAATTCGAGTCAATGGACAACTGCTGCCCAACAGCGCAGGACGATTCCGCGACCACCTCCAACGGCCGCTCGATCCGTGGCCCTATGGAACCTACAAGGTCGAACCGGGAACCGTGTGGGTCGTCTCGTCGTTCAACAGTTACAGCTTCGACAGCCGCTATTACGGCGCGATTCCAACTTCCGCGATTCGGCACCATCTCCGCCCACTTTGGACGTTCGCTACAGAAGTTGCTCAGCAGTAGCGTTACTCTTCCCGTCGTTGCGGCCACGACCGCAGCGACCGCGTGGAGCGGACACCTTGCGGCAATTCCTTTATCCCTTGTTGCTCCGCTACTTGTCTATCACACGAAATCTAGAAAGCACGCCTTTGCTTCGATGTTCAGCTATTACGCGGGAGCAAGCTGGCCGCTCATTCCCGGGGCGCGCGCTTTCTTTGGAGTGCAGGGCACTCCGATCATAGGATTGTTCCTCTGCTTAGCTGCCGCAGTTCTGCTGGCGTTGCCCTGGGGTTTGCTGTTCTCACGCGGACGTGGAAGAGCTGCGTTCTATGTGCCGCTGTGCATCGTGCTCACAGGAATGCCCCCGCTCGGGATCATCGGATGGGCTTCGCCACTTCTTTCCGCAGGTGTTCTTTTCCCTGGCTCCAAGTGGTTGGGACTGGCGCTAGTCACCGTTTTTCTGATTGCCTTCCGCTTCAAGCCAGCGCCTAGTGGCGTCAGTTTGGCGCTCTGTGCGCTCGTGTTTCACCTCCAGTACACGCAACCGCAGGTCCCTGCAGGATGGGAAGCCGTCAACACAAACTATGGAGGCACAGGACAAGGGGACCCCGACTTCGCGACCGAATACGACACGGCCCAAGCCATGCAGACAACCATTCTTGAGTCGCATGCCACCGTGCTCCTCTTCCCGGAACATCTGCTCACGCACTGGAATGAATCCACGGATGCTTTTTGGGGAGACACTTTAAGCGCGCTTGCTTCGCAGCACCGCACAGCGCTTATGGGAGCTGGAATCAACCCAATCAACCCACCAGGCACTTCGAGAAACCCTTTTGCGCAGAAGCAGTATTTGAATGTGCTGCTCGCACGCGGCGAGCAAAATACAACGCTCTATCAAGAGCGCATTCCCGTTCCAATTGCCATGTGGAAACCCCTCAGTGATGACGGGGTGCCACTAAAGCTCTTTGCCCGCGGAACAATCCGCATCCACAATCAAAACGCCGCCGTACTTATTTGTTACGAACAAATCCTCGTGTGGCCGTTTCTTTCTTCCGCTCTCGAACATCCGACCGTTCTATTGACCGCCTCGAATGACTATTGGGCCAAGGACACCCGTATTCCGGCGATTCAGCAATCAAGCGCTGCGAGCTGGGCGCGACTATTCCATCTTCCCGTGCTTTCGGCTTCGAACTTCTAATGCGCATTGCAAAAATCATTCTCGCAACGCTCTTCGCTCTCGCCGGCACGGCTTCGTGTGCACAAACAGGAACGGCGAACCCCAACACAAAGATTTCGCCTAGTTCGTTTCAAACGGTCGCGCAAACCTGTGCGCCGAACGTCCCGGTCAGCACCCTCGAAGCTATTGCCCGCACTGAGTCTGCGCTTTACCCCTACGCCCTCAGCATCAACCGTCCCCACCAACTCGCCCGACGCCACGGATGGAATCGCGCCACCATCACCCTTGAAAGACAGCCTAGATCGATCGAGGAGGCAATCGCGTGGACCAACTGGCTTCTTGCTCGGGGCATCACAGTCAGCATCGGACTCCTCCAGGTGAATAGCGAACACGCGGCCCTTTTACACCTCACGCCTGAACAACTTTTTGACCCTTGCACCAATCTCCGTTCCGGCGCGGCTCTTCTTTCTGCTGCCTACGCAGAGACAGCTCGTATTCACGGTGAGGGCTTCGCCGCCCTCGATTCCGCTCTTTCCTACTACAACACCGGATCTCCCACGGCTGGAGTCATCAACGGATACGTGAACCAAGTCAAAACCAACGCAAAACCTGCCGAACATCAACGTTAATTCGGTTCCGCGATAAAAAATAACTTCCCCGCAAATTCCCTTCTCCGCAAGAGGCTGCGCCCGGTCCCGCGCTTGTTCCGTCAAGGGTTTCCACTTCGCTCCAATAAACGGCTCACCCCGCCGCCCTTGACGGCGCGCGCGCCCGTTCGCAATGAGCCCGCTATGAAGGGAATTTGCTTCTTTTTTCGAGCAACAAAAGCGCTCGAAAAAGAAAAAAGGAGAAACCGCGATGACGAATAAACCGAATCATGACACTTGGGCCGAACTGCTTCACAGCGCAGTCCACACGCCGGGCAAACTACTGGCTGCTTACACCGCTTTCCACAACTACTCATTTGGGAATGCCTTGCTCGCTTTGACGCAGTGCCGCCGCCGTAACTTGGAGCCGGGACCACTCAATACCTATCGTGGTTGGTTGGAACACAAACGCCAAGTGCGCAAAGGCGAGAAGGGCATAACCCTTTGTATGCCGATGCAGTACAAGAACCGTATTCGGAAAGATGAAGCGGAAGACGAGGAAGGCGGAGAACTAACGCGGTCCACGTTCGGGTTTCGCGCGTACTGGTTTGTGTTGGCTCAAACGGACGGAGAGGCAATGGACACCTTACCGATCCCCGGCTTTAACTTGGAAAGCGCTCTCCATACCCTGAATATCAGCCGCACTGAGTTTGACGAGATGAACGGCAACATACAGGGTTTTGCCACAGGTCGTGAAATCGCCGTGAGTCCCATCGCAGCGATTCCGCACAAAACGACGTTTCATGAAATCGCGCACTGTGTTCTGGAGCATACGACGAAGGAAAAACTCGTGGACTCCGAAGCCACGCCGATTAATCTCCGCGAAGTGGAAGCGGAGGCAGTTGCACTCATTTGCTGCGAAACGCTCAGCCTTGAGGGTACGGAGTACGCACGCGGTTACATCCAACATTGGCTAAACGGTGAAAAGGAAATCCCGAATCACAACGCGGCCCGCATCTTTACTGCCGCGAGCAAGATCCTGAAGGCGGGCAATCAGGCGTCGGGGAGCCAGTAGGCTCCCCGCTTTTGTTTTCGGGAAAAACCATGAACAGAACAACCAGGCTGCACGCGCGGGTCTGCAGAGAGCTGATTCAGGCAACGCAGGTCGACGTGACCCGTACGAGCACGCAAGGGGACCGCGGCCTGGTTCTGGGTGACAGAATCTCCGCAAGATAACACCAAATACAACCGATAGCTGCTACGTCAGGCTGGAATTGCTCTTCAGAGCTGAATCCCTCCACTGCGCCGTTCTGATTCGCTGTGGCGCAGATAGATGTCTACATAGATGTCTACATTGGCGCTTGCGCAGAAGGCCGACGTGGAGTACAGTATGTCTAGAGGAACGGCGCGTACATGGCGTATGAAGTGTTCAAGAGGAGCGGAGTTAGGGTTGAGACGCCTTCATTGTCGCTCGTGCCTGACGGGAGAATAGCTCTGAATGCGGCCGCAGTAAGAGTGTTAACGGGAGCGGGCGTAAAGTCCGTGTTGTTGCTCTGGGACAAGACAAATAACAAACTCGCACTCAAAGCTGCGCCAAAGAGTGACAGGAACGCTTATGCAGTCTCAATTGTTCGGGGTAGTCATTCAGGCAGCCTCAGAGCGAAGTCATTGCTAACGCATATCGGCTGGAGTGCGCCCAAGCGAATTTTGCTGCCCGCGACTTGGCAGGAGAAGGAAAAGATGTTTGAAATCACTCTGCCCCCAGAGTATGTCGGTTCCGCAAAGAGCGGAGATCCAAAACGGAAGCCGTAGGTAGCGCAGCGAGTTTTGCCGATGCCCGACCCCGAAACAATCGTCGTAAAAGGCGGAATAATCGTGTTAGCGCTTCTGGCTGTGTTGCGCTTGATCGTTCACGACATCCGAAACCTCAAGGATGATTTAAGCGGAAAACGACGGCGTCGCTGAACTCCTGCTGTGGTGCTGGGACCATTGGTAGCGAAAGCTGCGCTATATCGCGGTAAGGGATTATCGAAACCCGGTTTCATTGCTTGGATGGGCACACGGGTCACGTTTGCTCTCATGTCACCAGGTCAATTGTTGATGGCGGCGAGCAGCTCACTAAGTCGTTCGTGTTGATGCTCTCTCTACCGACTTGCAGGTCATTCCTTTCCGCGAGAGTCGCCCGGTGGTATATACATAACTTCTCTACAAATCCGTTTTCTAAAAGTGCAGGGCCAGGATATTGTGACAACCGAACAGCGCTTCGATGTTGAACTTTCGCCTCGGGACATTCAGTCCATCAATAGTGTTGACGCACTTGCGGCGTTTTTCACGAGGCTTGGATACAACACCAGCTCTCGAACATCGCAGACCGCGACCAATCTCGCCATTCCAGAAGCTGCTGCGCGGCCCATCAAACGGATCGAGCTGATCGCCGACCAGCAGAAACTTCTGCAAGTTTATGTTTTCGAACTAAAGAGCGTTACAGTAGCCGAGATTAGGGCGCTTGCCCGGGTATTCAAGAATTTTGCGGGTCAGTTCCTTCTGATCCTCACGACGGACTACGAGTACATAGAATTTGTCTTGTTAGACCGTCGGTTCAGTGACCAGAAAAACCCCACGGCGATTGGAACTTCGCAGCCGTTACTGGTGCAGCGCCGCTTCAGTGTGGATCGCCGGCGCCCGACTGCCGTACACCTGCGAGTGCTCCGCCGGTTCACATGGACTGAAGCCGATGCATTCAGCCAATTCGACAAGCTCCGGTTCGCCTACGACCTCGCGCATTGGTCCGAGGTGTATTTCAACAATCGGGGCCTGTTTTCCGATTACTTTCTTACGGAGCGTCTCCGGCCCAAGGATGATGGCCATCTCGAATTCTCTGAGTGGCGCGAGGACCCAAAGCCTGCATACCACCGCCTCCGCGCCATCTACGATCAGCCATCTACCAGATTCGCAGGCAAGAAAACGTCCGAACTCGTCGGCCTGCTTTACGACCCTCTACTGAAAGAGCTCGGGTTCCGGCCCTCTATTCATCGGTCTGCGGAGACTCGCATTCACCTGCGCCTCGACGATCCCCAATCGGGGGCCCAGCTGGCGATCTGTCTGCCCTTCCCGTGGGGGCGTGAGCTCGACCGCAAAGACGAGATACACGATACCGAAAACCCCGATGTGATGCCGACGTTCGCTGTGGTAGACCTTCTGGCGAAAGAGGAAGCTCCGTGGGTCATTGTGACCAACGGTAAGCTTTGGCGACTCTATTCTCAGCGTGCCCACTCTCGGGCAACCAACTATTACGAAATCGATCTAGACGAAGTGCTTGGAAGACAGGGTTTCCATCAGGACATACAGGACGCGTTCCGGTTCTTTTGGTTGCTGTTTCGGTCGCAGGCATTCCGGCCCGCGGAAGTCCAGTGGCAAGGCAAAGCGCAGTCACTCAGCATGTTGGATCGGCTCCTGTTAGGTAGCGAAGAGTATGCAAAGGAGCTTGGCGAAAATCTGAAAGATAGGGTCTTCACTGAAGTATTCCCAGTTCTTGCCGAAGGCTTTATCGCCAACGCGCGTCAGCGCGCGAGTGATTCACCTAAGCTGGACGACGAACGGCTCGGTGCGATATTCCAGGGCACTCTGACACTCCTCTATCGGTTGCTTTTTCTTCTTTATGCTGAATCGCGTGACCTGTTGCCTGTCCACTCGCGGGAATACCATGACGCTAGTCTGCGCCGGTTGAACGAGGAGATAAGCGAATCGGCAGGAAAGATCGCAGACGAAACCGAAAAGCAGATCAGCAAGAAGTACGACAGCAGTTCTTATGGATTGTGGCAGCGTCTAAAGGCGTTGTTCAGAGTAATCGATCAAGGAAGTGAAGAACTCAATGTCCCGCACTACAACGGTGGCCTGTTCATGTCTGCACGAGACAAAAATGATCACAGTTCCGAGGCAGACGCAGCTCATTTCCTTGAACGGGAGCGAGTTCCGGATCGCCATCTCGCCCGCGCCATTGATTTACTTGCACGCGGCATCGATCCGAAGCGTCACGATCTAGTCTTCGTGGATTATAAATCACTCGGTGTACGACAGCTTGGGTCCATTTACGAAGGGCTACTTGAGTTTCGTCTGCGCATTGCAGGGGAAAAGCTCGGCATTGTGAAGGAGAAGGGACGTGAGGTTTACAAACCTTTCGGCGAATTGAGCGACCGAGAGAAGACACGAGCGGAAAACGAGAATACCCATGTTCTTCGCGGCCATGCCTACCTTGAGAACGACAATCGCGAGCGAAAGGCCACAGGCTCATACTACACGCCCGACCACATAGTGAAGTACATCGTGGAAAACGCTGTCGGGCCTGTCTTAGCGGAAAGATTTGATGCCTTGCGACCCAAACTCCGGGAAGCACAGCACAAGAGGCTTCAGTTCATCAAGCAGCAAGAAGACTTCATTAAGCGAGGGATGAAGCATAAACCGTATGAACAAGCCGATCTCATAGGTAGGGAGCTTGTAGATGCGCTCTTCAGCGCGAGGGTGCTTGATCCCGCGATGGGTTCAGGCCACTTCTTGGTCGAAGCTGTCGATTTCATTACGGACAAAACGCTCGAATTCCTTAATGCTTTCCCATGGAACCCTGTGCTGGTCCATTTGGATCAGATGAGGAAGACGATCCAAGAGCAGATGGACGAGCAGAACGTCGAAATCGATGCCAATCGACTCACAGATGTGAACTTGCTCAAACGCCACGTACTGAAACGCTGCATTTATGGGGTGGACCTGAATCCAATGGCAGTAGAGCTGGCGAAAGTGTCGCTTTGGCTCGATTGCTTTACTCTAGGCGCGCCTCTTTCATTCTTGGACCACCATCTTCGCTGTGGCAACTCGCTAATAGGCAGCACGATGGCTGAGGTCGATGCGATTCGCCAGGCGAAAGGGCAGCTTGCGCTTACTGGGACCAGCGATTGGCAAGGGCTGACCCAAGCTGTTCAGGGAATGATTGCGGTTGGTGGAATGCCAGACATCACTGCCGACCAAGTAGCAGTCTCGAAGGAGCAGTTTAGATCAGCACTAGCTGACGTCGAAGTGTTCAAGCACGTGCTGGATCTGCATATCGCGCGATGGTTCGTCGATGAAGACAATTCGGCGAAGAACATGAGAAAGAGCAAAACAGACATCTTTGACGAAATGTTGCGCAGCGGCGATCTCTTCGAATGGGCGCATGGCCGCATAGCGACGCCCGTGGATCATACGGCGATGGCTACGCCCGCTCGGACGGTTGTGGAGATGGCAACTCGCACGGCCGAGAACAAGCGGTTCTTCCACTGGGAACTTGAGTTCCCGGAAGTATTCTATGGCGCTCGCCATGGGACTCATACCGCCGTGGAAAGGCTGGAGAACGCGGGATTTGATACTGTAATAGGTAATCCTCCATATGACGTAATTTCTGAACGAGAATTGGGAAGGGATGTATCGAGTGAACTTGGGTTCTATCGTGGCGCGCCAGTCTACGAGCCGGCTGACCGCGGCAAGCACAACCTCTATAAGTTCTTCGTCTGTCGCGCAGTCGCGTTGCTCAATCGAGAGGGCTACTGTTCGTTCATCGTTCCAATGTCTCTGTTAGGTAACGAGCAGGATTCGGGGCTCCGCACGTTGCTTCTCCATAGTGCACGGATAACTCGCATCGAAGCGTTCCCGCAGAAGGATGATCCAACTAACCGAGTGTTCCAGGAAGCAAAGCTATCCACAGCAATTTTCCTCACAAAGAGGGAAGGACCCCAGGTACCAATGCGAATCCGCACCCACCCAGGAAGCGAAATTCTTGAATCTTCTCCCTCGCTGAGTGTAACGCTTGAAGAAATTACACAGTTTGACGCGGAAAATCTTCCCTTGCCATCTTGTACCCAGCGCGACTGGGAAATCGCGACAAGAATAATGAGCAGCCCTGGGGTACGCCGACTTCGCGATTTTTGCCGCGCTTCTCAGGGTGAGATCAATGAAACCACGGACGGCAAGAAGGGCTATGTATCCCACGACCCTGCCGACGGGCCTCTTATCTTGAGGGGGGCGGCCATCAGCCTCTATGTTGTTCGCGACGCCTCTCAGGGCGAACCAATCTATCTCCGCAGGGATCGCTTCATAAAGGGTAAGCCAGATAGCGAAAAGGCGAGGCATTTCACCAACTCTAGAGTTGGGTGGCAGGAGAGTTCAGCGCAGAACAACTTTCGACGCATCATTGCAGCCGCAATTCCGAAAGGGAGCTTTTGCAATCACAAGATCAACTATATCCCGGAAAGCGCGAGCCAATTGCCGCTTGATTTTGTGCTCGCGCTCTTAAATAGCAAGATCAGCGACTGGATATTCCGTCTGAGCAGCACTAGCGCAGCCGTCAGTCACTATCAAGTTGACCAGCTACCTGTGCCGACCATAATAGAAGGCACCCCACCCCTAAACTGGGCCACCTCGATCGAACAAGCTCGATGGACCGAGCTGTCCAAGCTTTTACCTCTGGACCAGCCAGGCTTCATGCCAGACTATGCTGCGCTGGCCATCGAGCAGATGTGCCGGCGCATTTGCGAAATCGAGGCACAAAGGCAATTGAGCAACAGGTCGGACAGATCTCACCTCGCGGAAGAGAGTCAGCCCATTCAAGACACAATCGATCACATCAT
>Ga0207034_1024_pt1 | contig 29593 bp, 28 predicted proteins | sample Alteio_BWMinCont_36_FD_153269 | JGI IMG/M metagenome (GOLD analysis project Ga0207034, IMG submission 153269) | Enriched cells from forest soil in Barre Woods Harvard Forest LTER site, Petersham, Massachusetts, United States -... | ecosystem: Environmental > Terrestrial > Soil > Temperate forest >...
ATGACCCTCCCCATCCTGATACATATACATTCTCACAACGGTCAACTAAAAAAGCAACGGGTGAAATATTAGGAATAGTTGATTTGGTGCCGAACACTGTAGAATAAACGTATGCTGAAAGATCCGGTTGTAGTTTGGCGATAAATTGCTTACTTCCGGAGTTACTAAAATTTGCATTTATAACCGGCCAATCACCTGTTGTAGATCCCATGACATAAGGGAACCCTTCTTTATCAAACTGAATACCGTACAGCATATCATTACCTCCTGTACCAAGATATGTTGTTTTAATAATCGCACTCCCATCAGGTTTTACTTCTGTTACATAACCATCTGTCAGACCTCCGAAATATTTACTGCCGATAACATTTGTTGTATCGCCCGGAAGATCAGTACTTGTGGTACTTCCACCAATATATATATTGCCTGTTAATGGATTAAGTGATGCGGAGAAACAAGCATCATCACCACTTCCACCAAAGTAGGTACTAAAAATAACGGATGAAAGATCAGGAGCAAATTTTGCTATTATTCCATCTTGTGCTATTGTACCACCTTGTCTTCCTGCATTAAACGAAGGTTGAATAGTACTATTTATAATAGGGAAATTGGTTGATTGAGAGCAGGATGCCAGAATGATATTGTTGTTTCCATCTAATATCACTTCGCTTCTTGCATCATCACCATAGTTTCTGCGGATGGCATCAGCGCCACCCGGAGTTACATATTTGCTTCTGATGTTTACGCCGTCATCATTACTACCTCCAATTTTTATAGAGCCTATTATGCCTGTGCCATCTGATGTAAATTTTGTAACAGTTATATCATAACCACTACTGGCGTAGGTTGCATTAGTTGCAGGCTTTGTAGGGAAATTAGTAGAACTACTGCGTCCTTGCTTGCTCATAACGATGTACAGTAGCTATCGGTTGCCTGCCGGGAGGTAATTCATCCATTACACTATAATCCAGATCTCCATAAGCAGTGAGTGCCAATGTTCTTGGGATAGGCGTTGCCGTCATCACCAATACATGCGGAGGCATGGTGTTTTTTTTCCAGAGCTGTGCCCTTTGCGCTACACCGAATTTGTGTTGCTCATCAACAACTGCAAAGCCTAAATTTTTAAAGATCACTTTATCTTCTATCACAGCATGTGTGCCGATCAGAATATGTAATGAACCATCTTCGCAAATTTTTAAAATCTCCTTTCGATGTTTAGCCTTCGATGAGCCTGTTAGCATTTTTACAACAACCGGCATATCTTTTACTAATTCCGTTATACTGTTGAAATGTTGTTGAGCCAATATTTCGGTAGGTGCCATCATGCAGCTTTGAAAACCATTGTCTGCCGCTATCAGCATACTTAATAAGGCTACAATTGTTTTGCCGCTGCCAACATCCCCCTGTAAGAGACGGTTCATTTGTCTGCCGCTGCCCGTATCTTTTCGTATTTCTTTTAGCACTCTTTTTTGTGCACCGGTTAATTCGAACGGTAAATAATTATTGTAAAATGTGTTGAAGAGATCACCCACTTTATCGAATACCCAGCCTGTGCTGAACCGATGTCTTTCACCCCTGATAATGCCTAAACGTATTTGCGCGAAAAATAATTCTTCAAATTTTAAACGACGTAGAGCATGCGTGTACAATTCATCTGACGCGGGAAAATGAATATTACAGAAGGCATCAAATCTTGACACAAAACGATATTGTTTTACAATGGCTTCCGGCAAATTTTCAGGAAGATCTTTCGCAGTTATTAATTGTAGTAAAGCATACGTTAATTTACCGATCGCTCTTCCGTTTAAGCCGCGCGTTTTTAATTTTTCTGTAGAAGGATAGACAGGTTCCAGGAATTTTTTTCCACCTGCTTTTTCGGGTGTAAATATTTCAATTTCAGGGTGCATGATCTGTACGTTCCGCATAAAGAAACCAACTTTACCAAACACAAGATATTGCTGACCGATGTGTAAATTTTTTTCTATCCAGTTGATTCCCTGAAACCAGGTGAGTTCTATTTCTCCGGTATCGTCTTCTAAATAAGCAACTAATCTTTTGCTTCTTTTTTCTCCGACGATATCGAACTGTATCAGCTTACCCGCAACTTGTGCGTAATCTGTTTGTGGTGTGAGAGAGGCGATCTTGTCGATCTTCGTTCTATCAACATGACGAAAAGGATAGAACTCCAACAGATCTTTAAAAGTAAAGATGTTGAGTTCCTTTTTAATTAGCTCCGCCTTTAGCGGACCAACGCCTTTTAAATATTCTATCGGACTGGATAATATGGTACTGGGAGATGAAATAGTAAATGTTTTTTACAAATATATTTCATTTAAAGGATGTCGTATCAATGTACGATGTATGACGTCAGATGTACGATGTATTTTGGATAATATTCAATATTAAATAATCAATACAAAATATTAATGTGATGTTCTGGAAGAATTTTTATTATAACCACCAGGTCTTTTCTGGCTTCTGCCTGCACCATCTTTCGGACGAAATGCAGTAGGTGCATATTCCGGTACTTCACCAAACTCTTCCGGTACAATAGCTTTAGGAACCGGTTTGCCTATTAATTTTTCGATACTTGCAAATTTGCGTTGTTCTTTTTCACTTACAAAAGTGATAGCTGTACCTTCGGCTGCAGCACGAGCTGTACGACCAATACGATGAACATAATCTTCACCATCATGTGGCACATCGTAATTGATTACTAAGTCGATATTGTCAATATCAATACCTCTACTTAAAATATCTGTAGCAACCAAAATCTGCAATCGGCCACTTTTAAATTTCATTAAAGTATCTTCTCTCACATCCTGTTCAAGATCACTGTGAATTTCATCAATTGGTAAACCCGTTTTTTTAAGATCGCGGTTCAGTTGTTTAACACTCATTTTACTGCTGCAAAATATCAATACAGATTTAAAGGTTTTTTGATGTAGTATATATTTTACTAAAGGAATTTTTTGTGGTTCGTACACAACATAAGCCAGCTGCACAATTTTTTCATTTGGCTTGCTGATAGAAATATTTATTTCTTCCGGCTGATGTAATATCTTTTTAGCCAGCTCCCGTATTTTATGCGGCATGGTTGCTGAAAATAAAAGGTTTTGTCTTTTGGCAGGCAGACTATTAATGATGCGCATGATATCATCATAAAATCCCATGTCCAGCATACGATCTGCTTCATCCAACACTAAATATTTAAGCCCATCGAACTTTACATAACCCATGTTTATATGAGCTATCATCTTGCCGGGAGTGCAAATAACAACATCGGCACCCATACTTAATGCTTTCTTTTCCTGAACAAATGCGTTACCATCTCCACCGCCATAAACAGCAATTGAACTTACCGAAGTGAAATAGGAGAGTCCTTCCATGTGTTGTGCAATTTGCACAGCCAGCTCGCGGGTTGGTACAATTACCAAAGCCGTGATGCTGCTTCCATGATTGGATGGAGACGTTATTATTTTATTAATTAAGGGGAGAAGAAATGCGGCTGTTTTACCGGTACCTGTTTGCGCAGATGCGATCACATCTTTGTTTTGCAACACTAAGGGAATTACTTGTTCCTGAACGGGTGTAGCCGTGTTGTAACCGGAAGATTCTATACCTTCTATTAAACGTTCGTCGAAACCGAAATCTTTAAATGTCAAAATATTACCTGATTAAGTTTGTTTACTCAGCCGAAGAATCTGCAGCAGATGGTGTTTCATCTTTCTTCGTGATAGAAGTATTTTTTATTAATAATTGAAATCTTGTATTTAAGCTGATGCTGTAATTACCATCTTTTAATATTTGCTTGATGCCTGCATCTTCCAATAATACGATCGCTAAATGGCTTGCAAGATCTGAACCACTAATTACATTACTAACTTTTCCATCTTCCAGCTCAATATTGAATTTATATCCTGCTTTACGTCCGCTACCGGCTCTTTCAAAATCGATACGATTCAGATCCAGCGTTTGATTACCTGTTGCTGATTTTTTTAACAGGATCCTGATCACGGGCAGGTATTTATTCCAAATATGAGTGTACATAAACTTTATTATATTGGCTAAAGGGTGAAAGAAAGCTAAAAATATTGCAGTAAATGCAACATTTTACAGCACGAAGGTACTGTTAATGTATGAGGAAACAGGAAATTAGGTTCAATTGTAATGAATGGCAGCAGGGTAAAGTATTATAATAACAACAGATTGATTACTAATTCGCTATTTCATTAAATAATTTATCTAGTGCAATAGTATTTTGTACACCTGTTGCAAGATTCTTAACAACGCAATTATTTTCTTCCATTTCTTTACTGCCGATAATAATCGCATAAGGAATATTCTTTTTTTCTGCGTAAGTAAATTGCTTGCCAATTTTAGTAAATTCATGATACAATTCACAAGCAATTCCTTTGCCACGTAATTGTTGCATAATACCAAAAGCAAAAAGACTTTCGGTTTCACCCATATTAAAAAATAAGGCTTTGGTGCTTACTTGTAAATTTTCAGGAAACAATTTTAGTTCTTCCATCACATCATACATTCTGTCAACACCGAAACTGATGCCGATCCCGGGAATGCCCGGTACATCAAACAAACTTGTAAGATCATCATAACGGCCGCCGCCGCCGATACTACCGATTTTCACTTCCGTAGGAGCTTGCACTTCTAATATTGTTCCTGTATAATAATTTAAACCCCGAGCTAATGACAAATCAATTTTAAGATTGTTAATGTTTAATCTATCACTCAAATTAATTACTTCTTCTAATTCTCTTATACCATCTTGGAAGATTTCAGATTTTCGATAATCAGATCCACCTTTTAGAAAATCTATATGTCCAACATTTGATAAAATTCTATCCGCATGAAAAAATATAAAATCATTTAATTTTGAAACTTGATCTTCTGTAAATCCTTTGTTTAAAAGGTTTTCTTTAACTGCAGAAACCCCAATTTTATCAACTTTGTCAATCTCAATTGTTATGTCAATTATTCTTTCTGTTTCTCCAATTATTTCAGCAATACCACTTAATATTTTTCTGTTATTAATTTTTATTATTACGTTAATTCCTAATTTTTTGAATACAGTAGCATAAATGTTGATTAACTCAGCTTCATTAAATAATGATTTACTTCCCACAACATCCGCATCACACTGTGTAAATTCACGATAGCGGCCTTTTTGAGGTCTGTCTGCGCGCCAAACTGGCTGTATTTGATAGCGTTTAAACGGAAACGTTAGTTGCGCATGATTCATCGCTACATATCTTGCAAAAGGAATTGTAAGATCATACTTTAAAGCTCTTTCAGTTAAGTCCGGACTGCTTTTTCCCTCTAATACTTTTTCAAAACCGGCTTTGGCTTTATCAATATTTTTAGGATCGTTAATGCCGTTATTGATGATCTTGAAAATTAAACGATCACCTTCTTCACCATATTTGCCCATCAATGTATTCAGATTTTCCATCGCGGGAGTTTCCAGCGGTTGAAAGCCATATAATTCAAAAACATTTTTTATCGTAGATAAAATATAATTGCGTTTACGTACCACTTCTGCGGAAAAATCTCTTGTGCCTTGTGGTATACTTGGTTTTGACATCGGTTGAAATAAAAAGTAAAAACTAAAAGTAAAAATTAAAAACAATTATAGCAATGAAACAATTAAACCGCTTTAGCAATAATTGAATCACAAGCTTTATCAATCAATTCAAACACTTCATGATAAACAGATTCAGGTCTTGACCACGGATCTGGAACGTCTCTGTTTTCTCCGGGATATAATTCGTTCAATAATAGGTCGACTTTCTTTGCATCAAATTTTTGTCCGCTGATCATTTTCATTTCATCTACCACATCTTCAGCCATGGCATAAATTTTGTCAAATCTGTCAAAATCTTCTCGTACAAATTTTCTTGTTATCTGTTTGCTGATGTCGATTCCATTTTCTTTAGCCACTTTTTGTGATAATTTATGTGGAGATTCGCCGACATGATATCCATTGGTTCCTGCGCTATCTACCACCCAGTTTAATCCGGCTTCCTTTATCTTTTTCTCCAAAATTCCTTCTGCCAAAGGGCTTCGACAAATATTGCCCAGGCAAACCATTAAAATTTTCATGATGGCAAAGATAAATACAATTGTTAATGGATAATTATCAATTCCTTTATGGAATTATGATGAAAGTTTATCTCATCTTCTCATATTATTAGTAATTTGGCGACTCATTTAAAGATACGGTATGGCACAGGAAGAATTTGAAAAAGAACGGTTAACTAAAAGAGAGAAAAACTCGATCCTTATACGCAGTATCAGCAATTATATTATGGGAGGCTTAATGGTAATTGCCGGATGTTTGATCATGTTTCCGATAAAATACACGTCGCAGTTTGTTGCGTTGTACGATCCGTTAATGATAAAATTATTTGCAGTGATCTGTTGGATATATGGTGCGTTTAGAATTTACCGCGGATACAATAAAAATGTGTAGAATGAATAATTTTTTGAAGATCTTTTTGTTCATTATAGCGATAGCAATAACTAGTTGTGAGCATCTACAAAACAAACAAACAGATACTATTAAAAGCGGCACCATCAACATAAGTGTCGATGAATCTTTTAAACCCGTGATAGATGAGGAGATAGCGGCGTATGAAGACTCTTATCCCGATGCACATATCATTGCGCATTACAAACCGGAAGCAGAATGCCTAAAAGATATTTTACATGATACTGCAACCAGGATGATAATTGTGACAAGAGGTTTAACGAGTAACGAAAGTCGTTTTTTTGAAGATTCACTAGATTATATTCCGCGTTGGGATAAAGTGGCAACGGATGCTATTGCGGTTGTTGTAAATAGTGAAAGCACCGATACTGTTTTCACTTTTGATCAGTTAAGAAAAATATTGTCGGGCCAGTCGCAGAAAAAACAATCTGTTATCTTCGACGGACTTAGTACAACCAGTACCGTTAGGTTTGCGGTCGATAGTATTTTGAAGGGACAACAATTTGATACAAGTATAGTAAAAGCGGCAAAAAATAGTCAGGGAGTGTTAGATTATGTAGCATCGGATCCTAACGCCATTGGTTTTGTAGGGATAAGCTGGATAGGAAATCCGGAAGATACGGCGCAGGTAGCGATGCTGAAAAAAGTAAAAATGGCTTATATAAGGTGCGATGAATGTGCAGATTCTCCTTATGTAAAACCTACGCAGTTAGGAATAGAAACGAGGAGATACCCACTGTTACGCGGATTGTATTATATCCTGAAAGAAAATTATAGTGGCCTGGGATCGGGATTTTTAGATTTTTTACAATTTGAAAGAGGACAATTGATCTTTCGAAGAGCATATTTGGGGCCATCCAAAATAGGTTTTGGAATTAGAAATGTTAAGATTAATCGAAATTAAATAGTGATTACATTTGCTTTCGCAAAAGCTGTTGTAAAATTAATAACATTGCATAAGTATAAATCAATAAATAAAATGAATAAGATCAAATCGGTATTACTAGTTAGCATATTGCTTATTTCTACCATCGTTAAGGCCCAGTCAATAAATGACGGGAAAAACTTCTTCTATTATGAAAAGTATATAAGCGCTAAAAATGTATTTAGTAAACTAGTTGCAGCAAATCCTAATGATATTGATGCAGCCTATTGGTTGGGTCAATCAGAGATACAATTAGAAGATACTGCATCAGCAGAAGCTCTGTATCAAAAAACATTAGCAGCAAATTCTAATAGTGCGCTATTGATAGCAGGATTGGGACATATAGCTTTAATGCAAGGCAATAGAGCAGATGCACGTAATCGTTTTGAAACAGCGATCAGTTTGAGCAAGGGTAAAAACGCCGATGTATTAAACGCTATTGGTTTTGCTAATGTTGATGTTAAAGTCGGCGATGCGGCTTATGCGATCGATAAATTAAAATTAGCTGCTACGCTTAAAGACGGAGCAAAAAATCCTGATGTGTTTTGCAATTTGGGAGATGCATACAGAAAAATAGGGGATGGTGGTAACGCGCAAATGGCTTACCAGGGAGCGTTAGCAATTCAGCACAATTACGCAAGAGCATCTTATAGAACCGGTAAAATATATCAGACACAAGGCTATAGTCAGCAGGATATTTTTATGAAATATTATAATGATGCTATTGCTGAAGATCCTAATTATTCACCGGTATACTATAATTTGTATGATTATTATTATACAACTGATGTTACAAAATCAGGTAGTTATTTGGATAAATATTTGGCATTAAAAGGTGATGATGAGCCTAATGCTTGTTATTACAGGGCTTCAATGAAATATGCGCAAGGGTTGTTTAAAGATGCGATCACTCAATCTGATAATTGCATTGGTGCAACTGCAACACCTTATCCTTCATTATACGGCTTAAAAGCTTATGCTTATTTTAGACTGGGCGATTCATTAGATGCTAAATCTTCTTTTGAATCATATCTCGCTAAACAAGAGCCTAATAAGATTGGTGCTACGGATTATGTAACCTACGCAAGAGTTCTGTTTAAACTTGGTACTGCTGATACTACATTAGCAATTGCTTCATTAAATAAGGGATTGGCATTAGATACGTTGGAAGGTGATAAGACTGCACATCTAAGATCAATTGCTACTGATTTTGAAACAAGTAAAGATTTTAAACAAGCGGGAGATTATTACAATAAGATAGTAGCTGTAAAAGCGAATCCAACGAAAACGGATCTGTACAATGCCGGGTACAACTACTTTAGATCCGGTGCTTATAATCAGGCTGTTAGTGTGTTTACAGTATATACTCAAAAGTTTCCTGATGATGCTTTTGGTTTCTACATGGTTGGTAAATCTTATTGGGGAATCGATTCTACAATGCAAAAAGGGTTAGCTAATCCATCTTTCCAAAAAGCTGTAGAAGTAGGTAGTGTAGATTCTGTAAAATATAAACAGCAATTGATCGGCAGTTACGAATATTTCATTCCGTATTATGTTAATGTTAAAAGAGATAAGCAAATGGCACTTGATTATTGCGATAAAATACTGGCCCTTGATCCTACAAATGCCCAGGCTTTATCCAATAAAGAAGTTATCAGTAAATTAAATTTTAAGCCCGAGCCGGCAAAAAAAGCAGTGAAAAAGCAGTAATTTTTGCTATAATAATCTATAAAAATATAATATGAATATCTCCCCATTCGAATTAACGAATGGGGATTTTTCTTTTCAAAAGAGAGATTTTTTTTTGATACCATTTGTCGTACTTTTGTCATTCATTTCTGAATAAAAGCAAATTATGGGTCTTTTTTTCCTTCAGGTCTCTAATATAAATAGCTCAGTAAATTATTTGCCAATCGGCATCCAGCTTATTTTCGCCATTGGTTTTATAGGTACAATGATGGGCCTTACGCATTGGTTCGGTCCAAAAAGAAATTCGGCAGAAAAACTGCAAAATTTTGAAAGCGGTATCGAAATAAAAGGAAATGCGCGTCAGCCAATGGCTATTAAATATTTTTTGGTAGCCATTTTATTTGTGTTGTTTGATGTGGAAGTTATTTTCTTTTATCCTTATGCGGTAAACTTTCGAAGCTTAGGCTGGCATGGGTTTTCAGCGGTACTAATGTTTGTAGGTTTATTCCTTGCGGGCTTTATATATATTCTTAAGAAAGGCGCTTTGGATTGGGAAGATTAAGAAATTTAATATTTAATATTTTTGATTGAATATTAAAGGGATCAATGAATTTAAAGGTGTAAAAAAATATTCAATAGTAATTATTACATAATCAATATTTATGTCTCGTCCGGTACGATTTAATAATAAGGTTAAGATGGTTGAAGCTCCTGCGAGTTTCATGGGAGATGGTTTTATGGCAACCTCGCTTGAAAAAGTGGTAGGACTTGCAAGAAAAAATTCCATCTGGCCATTACCATTTGCAACATCTTGTTGCGGTATTGAATTTATGGCTACAGCAGCCAGTCATTATGATATAGCACGGTTTGGTGCAGAACGTATGAGTTTCTCTCCCCGCCAGTGCGATCTTTTAATGGTGATGGGTACTATATCCAAAAAAATGGGTCCTGTTTTAAAACAAGTTTATTTACAAATGGCAGAGCCACGCTGGGTTTTATCAGTGGGTGCATGCGCTTGTAGTGGTGGTATATTTGATTCGTATTCTGTTTTACAGGGAATTGATCAAATCATTCCGGTAGATGTATATGTGCCTGGTTGTCCTCCAAGACCGGAAGCTATTTTAGATGGCTTCATGAAAATTCAGGAACTGGTAGGTAATGAAAGTTTGAGAAGAAGAACTGGAGATAAGTATAGGGATATGTTGGCTGAATACGGTATTCAATAATGATAAATTGATGCATGGTTAAATTGTTGTTTATGACAACAATTAATCAATCAAACAATTAAACAATATAATGAGTCTGACGAACGAAATAATTAAACAAAAGCTGGTAGAAAAATTTGGCGATCAACTGACTGATTGGGTTGAACCTTATGGTATGCTGACTTTTACTGCACCAAAGGATCTGAATTTAAAAGTGTTGCAATTTTTATTTGATGATGCTGAATTACGTTTTCAATTTTTAACTGATCTGCAGGCTGTTCATTATCCTGCAAGAAAAGGAGAAGAATTAGCTGTTGTATATCATTTGCATAACTTGGTTGATAATGTTCGCATCCGTTTTAAAGTGTTTACAGATGTTACAAAACCGGATGTATTTAGTGCCACGGCTTTGTATCAATCAGCTAACTGGATGGAAAGAGAGACCTATGATTTTTTTGGGGTGAATTTTTTAGGTCATCCTAATTTGATACGAGTTTTGAATGTTGATGAGATGGATTATTTTCCGATGAGAAAAGAATTTCCGATGGAAGAGCAGACAAGAGTTGATAAGGATGATGCGATGTTTGGAAGATAAGATGAGCAAAGGTATAATGCTCAAGTGAGTGACACAACGATGATGAATAACGAACAAAAGTTGGTAACAAAAAAATAAGAAATGCATTCAACTGAACACATATTATTACCAGAAGGTTCTTTAGAAAAACTAACTACTACACTAAACCTTGGTCCTACGCATCCTGCTACGCATGGTGTGTTCCAGAATATTCTGGAAATGGATGGAGAGCGTATTCAGAAAGCTACTTCAACAGTAGGGTATATTCACAGAGCATTTGAAAAGATTGCGGAAAGAAGGCCTCTATATCAAATTACTCCATTAACAGACAGATTAAATTATTGTTCATCTCCGATCAACAATATGGGCTGGCACTTGACCTGCGAAAAATTACTTGGTGTTGAAACACCGAAAAGAGTTGATTACTTACGTATCATTATAATGGAGTTGGCAAGAATCAGTGATCACCTGATCTGTAATTCTATTGTAGGTGTTGATAGCGGTGCATTCTCCGGATTTTTATATTTGATGCAATACCGTGAATTGATATACGAGATCTATGAAGAAGTTTGCGGTTCACGCTTAACAACTAACATTGGTCGTATCGGTGGTTTCGAAAGAAATTTTACCAATGCTGCATTTGAGAAGTTAGAAAAATTCTTAAAAGAATATCCTGTTCAGTTAAAAGAGTTCGAGAAACTATTTTTACGCAACCGTATTTTTATGGGACGTACCATTGGTTGCGGTCCGATAAGTGCTGAACGTGCATTAAACTACGGCTTTACAGGCCCGAATTTAAGAGCAGCAGGTGTTGATTATGATGTGCGTGTACATACACCGTACAGCAGTTACCAGGATTTTGAATTTACTGTTCCGGTTGGATCAACTGGTGATTGCTACGATCGTTTCTTGGTGCGTAACGAAGAAATGTGGCAGAGCTTGAGCATCATCAACCAGGCATATAAAAAAGTACAGGAATTTAAAGGTGCGGAAGCGGATATATTTCACGCGGATGTTCCTGCATATTATTTACCGGAAAAGAAAGATGTATACACTAAAATGGAAGCATTGATCTATCACTTTAAAATAATAATGGGCGAAACAGAAATTCCTGCTGGTGAAGTATATAGTTCTGTTGAAGGTGCAAATGGTGAACTAGGTTTCTATTTAATTAGTGATGGTGGCAGAACGCCATACAGATTGCATTTCCGCAGGCCATGTTTTATTTATTACCAGGCATATCCTGAAATTACAAAAGGAAGTATGTTGAGCGATGCGATCATTACTATGAGTAGTTTGAATTTGATCGCCGGAGAATTGGATGCTTAATACAAAGAAGAATTGTTTAACTGATATATTGTTATGATTACATTTTCGCAGGAAAAATTAGCTAAGGTTGCAGAACTCATTTCGCATTATCCGCAAGGAAGGCAGAAGAGTGCTTTGTTACCTGTACTACATTTGGCTCAAGATGAATTTGGTGGCTGGTTAGATACGCCGGTAATGGATTATGTAGCAAGCTTATTACAGATCGAACCAATTGAAGTTTACGAAGTAGCTAGCTTTTACAGCATGTACAATTTAAAACCTATTGGCAAATTCATGTTTGAAGTTTGTCAGACTGGCCCTTGTATGTTAAATGGCAGCGATAATATTATCGATTACATCAAACAAAAACTAAACATCAAAGTTGGTGAAACAACTGCTGATGGAATGTTTACTTTAAAGACTGTTGAATGTTTAGGCGCTTGCGGCTATGCACCAATGATGCAGTTGGGTAAAAATTATCGTGAACATCTTACTAAGGAAAAAGTAGATGCGATCATTGAAGAATGCAGAGCGAAAGCTAATTAAATAAGAAAGATTACATTTTAATAAATGGGAAGAAAATTATTACTAGAAAAAGCACATGTTGAAGGTATTCGTACCTACGAAGTATACCGTCGTGAAGGTGGTTACCGTAGTGTAGAGAAAGCCCTGAAAATGGCTCCTGCAGATATTGTAGAAGAAGTAAAGAAAAGCGGACTGCGCGGCCGTGGTGGTGCTGGTTTTCCTACAGGAATGAAATGGAGTTTTATTGCTAAGCCGGAAGGTATTCCGCGTCATCTGGTTTGTAATGCAGATGAAAGTGAGCCGGGAACTTTTAAGGATAGATACTTAATGGAATTTATTCCGCATTTATTGATCGAAGGAATGATCGTCTCTTCGTTCGCGTTAGGTAGTAATGCGAGCTACATTTATATCCGTGGTGAATACGCTTGGGTGGCAGAAATTTTAGAAAACGCAATTGCCGAAGCTAAACAAAATGGTTGGTTAGGGAAAAATATACAAGGTTCTGGTTTTGATTGTGAGATGTACGTTCATCGTGGCGCAGGTGCTTATATCTGTGGTGAAGAAACAGCATTGATCGAAAGTTTAGAAGGTAAAAGAGGTAATCCAAGAATCAAACCTCCGTTTCCCGCAATTAAAGGTGCATGGGAAAGACCAACGGTAGTTAATAACGTTGAAACATTAGCAGCAGTTGTTCCGATCATGAATATTGGTGGTGAAGAATATGCGAAGATCGGCGTTGGAAAAAGCACGGGAACTAAATTAATCTCTGCTTGCGGAAATATTAATAAATCGGGTATCTACGAAATAGACATGACCATTTCTGTTGAAGAATTTATTTTCAGCGATGAGTATTGTGGTGGCATACCAAACGGTAAAAAATTAAAAGCTTGTATTCCAGGCGGATCATCAGTTCCTATCTTGCCTGCTAATCTTTTGCTGACAACAGCAAAAGGTGAAAAGCGTATGATGAACTATGAAAGCTTGAGTGATGGTGGTTTTGCAACAGGTTCAATGATGGGTAGTGGTGGATTTATTGTGTTAGATGAGGATCAATGTGTGGTTCGTCACACCATGACGTTAGCGCGTTTCTATCACCACGAAAGTTGCGGACAATGTTCTCCATGCCGCGAAGGAACAGGTTGGATGGAAAGAGTTTTAAAAAATATCGAAACAGGAAAAGGCAAAATGAGTGATATCGATTTGCTTTGGGATATACAACGTAAGATCGAAGGAAATACTATATGTCCGTTAGGTGATGCAGCAGCATGGCCAATTGCAGCGGCCATCAGGCATTTCCGTGATGAATTTGAATGGCATATTAAAAATCCGGAAGAAGCACAAAGAAGAAATTACGGAATGGCGCATTATGCTGACCCGATTCATGTGCCAGCACCGGTTACTGCTTAAATTCGCACCTTTGCGATTCTTTGCGTGACTCTGTGTTCTTTGCGGTTAAAAAATCGCACACCATACCCTATTATGAATGAAAACGAATTATCGTCCGTTATTATTGGTGAAGGAATAAAAGTTCATCAACAATTAGGACCAGGATTATTAGAATCTGTATACGAAGAATGTCTTGCATATAGATTAATAAAAGTTGGATTGGCAATTGAAAAACAAAAGCCAATTCCACTAATTTTTGAAGAAGTGAGATTGGAATGTGGGTTTAGATGTGATATTTTGGTAGAAGGGAAATTGATTATCGAGGTAAAAGCTGTTGAGGGATTGAATGATATTCATTTGGCACAAGTGTTAACTTATTTAAAGTTGACAAATACAAAACTTGGGTTGCTTATGAATTTCAATGTTGTAAGATTGAAAGAAGGAATAAAAAGAGTTGTGAATAATTTATAACCGCAAAGAACGCAAAGAAGTTCAACGCAAAGTTTCGCAAAGATTATGGCTGAAGAAGTAAAACAAGTGCCGGTAAATTTTAAAGTAACTATTGATAATATTACTATCGAGGTTGCTCCTGGTACAACCATATTAACAGCGGCAAGAGAAATTGGCGGTGATGTAACACCTCCTGCAATGTGCTTCTATAGCAAGTTACAGGGTAGTGGTGGTAAATGCCGTACATGTCTTGTTGAAGTTGCTGCAGGTTCAACTGCTGATCCAAGACCAATGCCTAAATTGGTTGCAAGTTGCAGAACGACTGTAATGGACGGTATGATCGTAAAAAATATTACGAGTGATAAAGTAAAAGATGCAAGAGCAGGCGTGGTAGAATTTTTATTGTTGAATCATCCATTGGATTGTCCTATTTGTGATCAGGCAGGTGAATGTCATTTGCAGGATCTTGGATATGAACATGGTAAAGAAGGCACGCGTTACGAATTTCCAAGAAGAACATTTGAAAAAGAAGATATCGGTCCTTACATACAATTACATATGACGCGTTGCATCCTTTGCTATCGTTGTACTTATGTAGCCGATCAATTAACTGATAAACGTGTGCATGGTATTTTGGACAGAGGTGAGCATGCAGAAATTTCTACCTATATTTCTAAAGCGATCGATAATGAGTTCAGTGGTAACATGATCGATGTTTGTCCGGTTGGCGCTTTAACGGATAAAACTTTCCGTTTCAAAAATCGTGTTTGGTTCACTAAGCCGGTGGATGCACATCGCAATTGCGAAAATCCTAAATGTTGTGGTAAAACAACTTTATGGTTACGTGGTGAAGAAGTGTTTCGTGTAACTGCAAGAAAAGATCAATGGGGTGAAGTACAAAGCTTTGAAGGCAAACCAGGCTGGATCTGCAATACTTGTCGTTTTGATAAAAAAGAAACAAAGGACTGGACAATTGAAGGTCCAACATTAATTAATCGTCATTCTGTAATTGCACAAGGACATTATGTTGGCGTAATTAAACCAAAAGAAACGCTTCAGGAAGTAATGGGCGGTAGAGAGCCTTTATTATTAATGGATATTCATAACGTGAGTGAAGTGAATAAACCGAATATTGATCTGAGTAAAATACAAGGTCCTGCACATAGCAATGACTTTAATTAAACTATAAAGAATTAGAATATTAAAATATGTTTTTATCAATTGATATAGCGGTTATAATTGAAAAGCTTGCATTAATAGCTGTTGTTGTTGTTGCATCTTTAGTAATTGCGATGTACGCAACATTTGCTGAACGTAAAGTTGCTGCTATTCTGCAAGATAGAGTTGGTCCTAACCGTGCTGGTCCGTTTGGTATTTTACAGCCGTTGGCAGATGGATTGAAATTGTTTTTTAAAGAAGAGATCATCCCAAATTTTTCGAATAAGTTCTTATTTATTTTAGGTCCGTCTTTAGCAATGTTGACGGCAATGATGACAGGTGCTGTTGTGCCTTGGGGAGATAAGATACATATTTTGGGAAGAGATTTTTCTTTACAGATAGCAGATATCAATATTGGAATTCTATACGTATTTGGTGTGGTAAGTTTAGGTGTGTATGGAATAATGATCGGTAGCTGGGCAAGTAATAATAAGTTCTCTTTGATGGGTGGTTTACGCGCTGCATCACAAATTATCAGTTATGAATTGGCACTCGGTATTGCATTGATCGCATTATTGATGGTTACAGGTACTATGAGTTTAAAAACAATGGTGGTTCAACAACAGGCACACTGGTACAGTTGGAATATTGTTAAACAACCTCTAGGTTTTTTAATATTTCTAATTTGTGCTTTTGCAGAATGTAATAGAACTCCATTCGATCTGGCAGAAGCTGAAAGTGAATTGATCGGTGGTTATCATACAGAGTATTCATCAATGAAATTGGGTTTCTATTTGTTTGCTGAATACATCAATATGTTTATCAGCAGCACGATCATGATCTGTTTATATTTTGGAGGATACGGCATTCCATTTTTTGAACATACAGTTGCTGCGAATTGTGGCACAAACTGGTTGGCTTTTTGGCACATACTAATGTTGTTATTTAAAGTGGCGTGTTTCTTATTCTTTTTTATGTGGGTACGTTGGACAATACCGCGTTTCCGCTACGATCAGTTAATGAATTTAGGCTGGAAGATTTTGATACCATTATCATTATTTAATATGCTGGTGACAGGAGCGATAATTTTGTTCCATCAATATGGTTGGCATTTCTAACATAAAAAATATATTTGCGCAACTTTTATGGTTGTAGTGAATACAAAAATATATGCAAGCATTAACAAACAGAGTTAAACAAGTAGAACGTAAAAAGCTGAGCTTTATGGAAAGCCTGTACCTGCCTGCAATTATTAAAGGCATGTTCATTACGTTCAGTCATATTTTTAAAAAGAAACCGACTGTTAGGTATCCTGAAAAAACACGTACGTTCAGTCCGGTATTCAGAGGACTACATGTATTAAACAGAGATGAGGAAGGCCGTGAAAACTGTACAGCCTGCGGATTGTGTGCAGTTGCTTGTCCGGCAGAAGCTATTACAATGGAAGCGGCAGAAAGAAAACCAGGCGAAGAAGGATTGTACCGCGAAGAAAAATATGCAGCGAGATACGAGATCAACATGTTGCGTTGTATTTTCTGCGGTTTGTGCGAAGAAGCTTGTCCGAAAGATGCTATTTATTTAAGCGAAACCTTTGCACCGGCTAACTTCCAGCGCAAAGGATTTATTTATGGTAAACCAGATCTGTTAATACCAAATCCTGTTACAGAACCTGAAGCGTATGCAAAAGCAAAAGGTGGAAGAGTAGCAGTAAAATAATTATCAATTCAATCATCAATTAATAATGGGCATCACACAAATTCTATTCTGGTTTTTAAGTTTGTTAGCAGTTGGTTCTGCGGCGATGGTTGTTGTGAGTAAAAATCCGGTACATAGTATCTTATTTCTGATTGTTACTTTTTTTGCAATCTCAGGTCATTATATTTTATTAAATGCACAATTCATTGCTATCGTAAATATCATCGTTTACGCCGGCGCTATAATGGTGCTATTTTTATTTGTGGTGATGTTGATGAATTTGAATGCAGAATCTGAACCACAAAAAAATAGGTTGCTATTATTTATAGGAACCATTGCCGGCGCAAGTTTAATGTTGGTATTAGTAGCAGCATTAAAACAAAGTGATGTAAGTTCTCATACGGTACAAATGGGCACAGGGAATGTCGGTTTGATAGAACAATTAGGCAAAGCATTATTTACAGATTACGTTTTTCCATTCGAAATAAGCAGTGTATTATTTTTAAGTGCGATGATTGGAGCGGTAGTTATCTCGAAGAAAGATTAATGATGTAATATTTTAGAAGTAATATTTAATATTTTTTTCGATTTGAAAAAGTATTATTTCTTTTAAAAATTAAAATAAAACAAAAGGTATTTAGGGTCTTTAAATATTACATCTTAAATATCAAATATTAAATATTTTATGCCAATATATAATTACATAGTACTAGCCATCATCCTTTTTTGCATTGGAGTGATAGGTGTGTTAACACGTCGCAATGCGATCATCATTTTTATGTGTGTAGAATTGATGTTGAACGCAGTGAATTTATTGTTGGTAGCATTTTCTAAAATGCACAATGTTCAATTCGCAACAACTAATCCTACATTAGCAAGTGATGCGCAAATATTTGTATTCTTTATTATGGTAGTAGCTGCCGCAGAAGTAACTGTTGGCTTGGCTATTATTGTAATGCTATATAGAAATACTCATTCGGTAGACGTTAATTTTTTAAATAGACTAAAGAACTGACAACCGACCGCCAACAGCCGACAACCGTTTCCATCGGTGGTCTGTTGTCGGTAGTCAGTCGTCCATAAGACCAATTATGAACAATACTTTACAACTAGTTTGGCTGATTCCTTTCTTGCCATTAGTCGGATTTTTAATTAATGGATTAGGCCGTAAACATTTATCAAAAACCTTAATTGGTTTGATTGGTAGTGGCGTTATTTTAGCTTCTTTTCTGATTAGTGTATTTGTTTTCTTTCAGGTGAAGAGCGGCAATACGGCAGTAGTTACTTTCTTCAAATTTATAAACACAGATTCTTTACATATCGATTTTGCTTTTCAGATAGATCAGCTATCTTCTTTATTTTTATTGATCATCACGGGCATTGGTTTCCTGATCCATGTATATTCTACTTCTTACATGCACGATGAAGAGCCAAAAGATTTCGCAAAATTTTTCTCTTATTTAAATCTGTTTATTTTCTCGATGTTGTTATTGGTAATGGGAGCTAACTATGTTATCATGTTCATCGGTTGGGAAGGTGTTGGGTTGTGTTCTTATTTATTAATTGGTTTTTGGTTTGTTAATAATGATTATACAGATGCGGCTAAAAAAGCATTCATCATGAATCGTATTGGTGACCTTGGATTTTTATTAGCATTGTTTTGGCTGCTTGCAAGAATAGGAACAGTAAATTATGCAGATGTTTTTTCTGCAGCAAGTATCGCAAAATTGTCGGCTACAGATATTACGGGAATTACTTTATTACTATTTCTTGGTGCAACAGGTAAAAGTGCACAGATACCTTTATACACCTGGTTGCCGGATGCGATGGCTGGTCCAACACCCGTGAGTGCGTTGATACATGCCGCAACAATGGTTACAGCGGGTATTTATATGATTGCTCGCAGCAATATCTTATTTACAATGGCGCCTTTTACTGAATCAGTAATTACAATTATCGGTTTAGCAACAGCTGTTCTTGCTGCAACAATTGCGTTGAAACAAAATGATATTAAAAAAGTGCTGGCATACTCTACCGTTAGTCAGTTAGGTTATATGTTTATTGGATTGGGAGTTGGTGCATATACAGGCGCTGTGTTCCATGTAATGACACATGCCTTCTTCAAAGCATTATTATTCTTAGGCGCGGGTAGTGTTATACATGCAATGGGTGGCGAACAAGATATGCGCAACATGGGTGGCTTAAAAAAATACATGAGCATTACGCACATTACTTTTTTACTTGGCTGTTTAGCAATTGCAGGTATGCCGCCATTCTCCGGTTTCTTTTCTAAAGATGAAATTCTAGGCGCCGCTTTTGCAAAAAATCCTATCTATTGGGGGGTGGGTGTTTTAACTGCATTCATGACTGCATTTTATATGTTCCGTTTATATGCTATGACTTTCCTTGGAAAGTTCAGAGGTACACATGATCAGGAACATTATCTGCATGAAAGTCCTGCTGCGATAACAATTCCATTGGTTACTTTGGCAATATTGGCCGTTGTTGGCGGATGGATCAATATTCCGGATGTGTTTATGAACGGAGGCGATAAATTACAACAATTCTTATCGCCAATATTTGCCGCAAGTAATGCGATCATGGTTAAACGTGAGTTAGCTCCTTCAACTGATTATACATTGATGGCAGTTTCTGTATTGGGTGCGTTAGCGACTTTAATTTACGCTATCAATAAATTCAGCAAGTATGAAAAAACTACTGTTGAAGAAACTGGTTTTGGTAAAGTGTTAGAGAACAAATGGTACGTTGATGAATTGTATGATGCGATCATCGTTAAGCCATTAAAAAGGTTATCAGCATTCTTTAATAACGTAGTAGAAAAAAGTGGTATTGACGGAATCGTGAATGGCGTAGGTAAAAGTGTTAATTACGGAAGCAGGCAAATACGTTTATTACAAAGCGGACAAGTTGGTAATTATGTATTGCTGATGGTTATAGGTATTTTGATTTTATTTATCATTCAATTGTTTTTCTAAGAATATATGAACCCTGCAAATATTTGGATAACGTTTCCTGAATTGTTGATCTGGTTTCCGCTGTTAGCGGGAGTGATCATTTTATTTATCAAGAATGATAAGAGTGTAAAAGCGTGGAGCTTATTATTTTCTATTATCACTTTAATTATTTCGATAGGAAGTATTTGTTGTTCCGGTGAAAAATATTTTTACCTTAATAATGTAAGCTATTACTGGCTGCAATATATCGGCGCAAGTTTTTCAGTAGGGTTAGATGGAATGGGAAGGATATTGACTTTACTTACAGCTGTTTCTTTCCCGATCATATTTGTTGCTACTTATAAGAACGAATATAAAAATTCAAATTTCTTTTATGCGTTGATGTTATTAACGCAGGCAGGTTTAATGGGCGTTTTTGTTGCAACAGATGCATTGGTGTTTTATTTTTTCTGGGAGTTAGCATTGATACCGGTGTATTTCTTATGTAGCCGCTGGGGCGGAGAAAAAAGGATACAGGCAACATTCAAATTCTTTGTCTATACTTTTCTTGGCTCATTATTAATGTTGATCGGTATCATTTGTGTTTACCAACATACAGGATCAACAGAATATTCTGCGCATTCATTTGCTATACAATCTTTTTATTCGGTTCATCTAACAAGTACTGAACAGAATTGTTTGTTCTGGTTATTCTTTATTGCATTTGCGATTAAGATGCCAATATTTCCTTTTCATACATGGCAACCTGATACGTATGAACAATCACCAACATCAACAACAATGGTGCTGAGTGGCATCATGGTGAAGATGGGCTTATTTGGAGTATTGCGTTGGTTGTTACCGATCTTTCCTTTAGCAACTGTAAAATTTAGTTCTATAGTAATATTTCTTTCCATTGCAGGGATGATCTATGCAAGCTGTATTGCAATAGTACAGGATGATTTAAAACGTCTTGCTGCTTATTCTTCTATAGCGCATATCGGTTTGATGTGTGCCGTAATTTTTACGCGTACACAAATAGGTTTAGAAGGTGTAATGATACAAATGTTTAATCATGGTATCAATATCATCGCTTTGTGGATAGTAATTGATCTGATAGAAAAACAAACAGGTGTAAGAAAAATATCTCAATTGGGAGGTGTGGCGCATAAAGCCCCTGTACTCACCATTTTATTAGTAGTAATTGCTTTTGCAAATATTGCATTGCCATTAACCAATGCATTTATAGGAGAGTTTATGATGTTCAGCGGACTATTCAAATATAGTTTGTGGTATGCTGCAGTTGCCTTATTGACTGTTATCCTTGCAGCAGTGTACACATTGAATATGGTGCAGAAAGTATTCTACGGACAAGAAAATTCGTTGACTTCAACCTTCAAAGAAATTTCCTGGAACGAAAAATTTATATTGATTGTAGTAGTGATACTGATAATAGCATTGGGCGTTTTTCCGCAACCAATGTTCAATCTAACAAAAGATACGGTAGTGGCATTAATAACAATATTTAAGTAACAAAAACAAATTGGCCCTTATCGGGTTGAGGTATGAACGCAATTATATTAACAGCAATTTGGGGTATTGTAATGATGTTTGGTGGTGTGTTTATTAAAAGTAAAACAGCACCAAAATACTGGGCCACTTTCGGACTGGCAATAATTCTTATTGCTAATGGTATTGAATTATATACAGGGGATACTTTTTTTCATGTTGAGGTGAAAAATATGTTGCATGTCAATAGTTTTAATCTAACATTTATTGCCGTTGCATTAAGTTGTACTTTATTGTTCTTTTTATTGAGTGGAAGAGATCTTGAAAAAGTAGGATCAAGCGTTTCAGAATATTTTGCTTTGATATTTTTTATTTTATGTGGTGTTTGTCTAGTCGCTACGTTCAATAATTTATTGATATTGTTTATTGGTATAGAAATCATGTCTATTCCATTATATATACTAACAGGAAGCGATAAACGCAATTTAAAAAGTAATGAGGCTGCATTGAAATATTTTTTGATGGGCGCTTTCTCTACAGGAATATTATTGATGGGTATAGCCTTGATTTATGGAGGTAACAGCACCGCTTCATTTTATATTGATAATATTAATTTAGGATATGGTAAAATGCCGGCAATGATCGCGGCTGGTTTGGTATTGATGATGGTGGCTATGTCGTTTAAAGTGTCTGCCGCACCATTTCATTTTTGGACACCAGATGTGTATGACGGTGCGCCAACAGTTGTAACCTCATTCATGGCGACTATTGTTAAGGTAGCGAGCTTTATTGCTTTTATTCGTTTGTTTGATAATGCTTTTGGTAAAATACATGGACAATGGCAAGTACTCATTGTTATTATAACAGCGGCTACATTATTGATAGGTAACCTTACTGCCGTTTTTCAGCAAAGTGTAAAACGGATGTTGGCATACTCAAGTATCGCGCAAGCAGGCTTTATGTTGTTAGCATTGTTTGCATTAAATCAAACTGCAAAAGAAGGCTTGATCTTATATTCAGCTGCATACAGTTTGGCCACTATTGGAATATTTGCCATCCTGATAAAAATGAACGATTATACTATCGATGGTTTTAATGGTTTAGCAAAACAGCAACCCGTATTGGCTGTTACGGCAACAGTGTTTCTTTTTTCTTTAACTGGCATTCCGCTTACTGCTGGCTTTGTGAGTAAATTTTATATGTTGCTTGCTGCAGTGCAAAACGGACATAGCATGTGGCTGGTAATTTTTGCTGTGTGTTGTGCGGCAATCAGTGCTTACTATTATTTCAAAATAATACAAGCCATATTTTTTAAAGAAAGCAATGCAGAGGTTGCTCACGATTGGGATATTACTCCTGCTTTTAAAGCATTATTAATAATTACTGCCGTTCTAATAATTGTATTAGGTGTTTATCCTAGTCTGCTTACACAATGGTTGTATTATTAAGTAAAAAGTAATAAGGTAAAACCTAAAAGTTGGCAACCAATAATTGCGGGGTTGTCACTTATTGGCTTTCACTTTTAACTTTTGCCTTCCTGCAGATTCCTTATTTCTGCTTACATTTAGTTAATGAAGACGGCTGATTCTATTGCATTATCATATCAAACAATAAAGAGTAACAAGCTTCGTACTGCTATTACTGTTGTGATTATTGCATTAGGCATAATGGCGCTGATAGGTATTATTACCGCCGTACAAGCCGTTAATCAAAGCCTAACCACCAGTTTTTCTACTATGGGTGCCAATGCTTTCAGTATTCGTTTTAAAGAACGAACTATTCGTCTTGGAGGTGGTCCTAACCGCGACGATGTAAAAATGACCACTCGTAATACTTTAAAAGAAAAAATTTCCAGTAGCGGTCGTATTATTAGTTACGAAGAAGCAAAAGCGTTTAAAGATCAGTTTAATTTTCCTGCGAAAGTTGGTATCTCCATACCCGGTCCTCAAGGAATTGTTGTTGATAATGGAGTTAAAAGAACAAACCCAGATATTAGGATATTGGGTGGCGATGAGAACTATTTGTATATCAACGGATATGAAATTGAGTACGGTAGAAATTTTAGTGCGGGAGATGTGGCAAGTGGCGAAAACGTTTGTATCATAGGTAATGTAGTAGCGCAAAAATTGTATGGTGATAATACAGATAAGGCGATGGATCAGATTATCACTGTTGATAATAATAGGTATAGAGTTATTGGTATTTTAAAAGATAAGGGTTCGAGTGCATTTTTAAACGCGGATAAAGTGGTGTTGACAACCGTTAATAATATCAGGCGTACATATGGTTCAGGAACTAATTCTTATAATATTGCTGTAATGGTAAGTGATCTTAACCTGATGGATGTGGCTATAGGAGAGGCGACTGGAACTTTTCGTCCAATAAGAAAACTAGATATAAAAGAGGCCGACAATTTTTACATTGATAAAAGCGATAGTATAGTAGCTTCTTTAATGGCCAATTTGGGATTCTTAAAATATGCAACATTGGCCATAGCCTTAATTACATTGATTGGTGCCGCAATAGGTTTAATGAATATTATGCTGGTGGCCGTTAACGAACGAACGAAAGAAATAGGGCTAATTAAAGCGTTAGGAGGCAGATCCAACGAAATAAAGGCCCAGTTTTTATGGGAATCAATATTGATCAGCATATTTGGAGCGATAGCGGGAATTTTAGCCGGCGTTTTGCTAGGAAATTTAGTGGCTTTTGCATTAAAAACTCCGTTTATAATTCCGTGGGTATGGGTGATTGTAGGGATAATCGTTTGTTCGTTAGTAGGACTGCTTGCAGGACTTTATCCGGCTTATAAAGCAGCTAAATTAGACCCAATCGTAGCCCTGAGGTATGAGTGATTTCTCGCTATATTTTATTTAGTCTACTAAATTAGTAGACTATTTATCTTATCGTTTTGTTAAACTATTTAGCAAATAAGCTTTTGGATGAACGGTAAATGGGGATAAAATCCTTATCAGGCATTGGTTTTCCCAATTATTCTACTAAATTGCACGGGTATTAATAATTGATGAAATAAAAGGAATTTTATTGCTGAAAACTATTTTTTCAGTAGAATTGTAGTCCCAAATATTTTAATCAACAAAAACTATAATTTAACTAATTAAAAATTGAATGTCATGGCAGAAGTAAGACCGGTAACATCGGTACAAGCGAAAAAATCAGCAAACTCAATTTCATGGATTGCACCTTTGCTATGTGTAATAACAGGATATGTAATTTGGAGATTTTTCTTAGGAAGTGCAGCAAACTTTACTAAAGCAGGAGAAGGATGGTTTTGGCCTGATCGTGAAGGTCCAATAAGCAGTTTATATAGAATGTACCAGGGAGGTATCCTAGTGCCTATCTTGATTGGAGCATTGTTAACAGTTATTACATTTATTATCGAAAGGTTCTTAACTATTACTAAAGCAAATGGTACAGGTAATAATGCAGAATTTATTCGCAAGGTGCAATACAATTTAGCTAACAAAAATGTAGATGCTGCAATCGCTGAGTGCGATAAACAAAAAGGTTCTGTAGGAAATGTAATGAAAGCAGGTTTGCATAAATACAAAGAGTTGATCACTAACACTGAATTATCTACAGAGCAAAAAGTAATTGCTATTCAAAAAGAAGTAGAAGAAGCTACATCTTTAGAGTTACCAATGCTTGAAAAGAACCTGGTATTTTTATCTACGATCGCATCTGTGGCTACGCTATTAGGATTGTTAGGTACTGTAATTGGGATGATCACTTCATTCGCCGCATTAGGCGATGCAGGAGGAGCTGAAGCAACTACAAGACTTTCGCAAGGTATTTCTGAAGCCTTATACAATACGGCATTGGGTATTAGTACATCTGCGATAGCTATTATTTTCTATAACATATTTACTACCAAAATTGATGGTATCACTTATGGTATTGATGAATCAGGATTTACTTTAACACAAAGCTTTGCTTCTCTATACAAATAATTGTATGGAATAATGAACGTTTTGCATCTTAACAGTAAATCACTAAATTTTTTATAATGCCTAGAGTCAAAGTACCACGCAAAAGCACCAATGTTGATATGACAGCAATGTGTGATGTTGCGTTCTTATTGTTGTCGTTTTTTATATTGGCTACTAAGCAAAAACCACCCGAAGTTGTACAGATCAATACGCCATCGTCGGTTTCTACCAAAGTGGCAAAGACGGATGCAGTTTTAGTAACGCTTACAAAAGACGGCAAAGTGTATTTATCAATAGGAGATAATGCACATAAAAATGATGTTATTGATGGGATTAATAGAATTAAATCGCTTAATCTAACACCTGATGAATTGGCTAAATTAAAAAAGCAGGATTTTATCGGTGAACCTTTCAGTAAATTAAAAAATTCTCTTGATCTTGCTACGCCAATACCTGCAGCAGAGATGGATGGAATACCTACCGATAGTACCAATAATGAATTGGTAGATTGGATAGCCAGTGTATCTGATGCATACAGGGGAGAAGATATAAGTAATCTTAATTTATTGGTAAAGGGAGATAATGATGCTTTTTATTCTTCATTCAAAAACATCAAAGATGCTTTTGCTAAGAATGAAATATATAAGTTTAAAGTAGTTACAAATGCGGAAGGTATTCCTGCCGGTTCTGAATTGGCATTGAATCCCGAAGCAAATAAATAATCATCGGTTCTAGATAATATAGAACGATAAAAAATAGTACTGAAATGGCAGAATTAGATACTTCGTCGGGTGGCAGTCATAAGAAGGGGCCCGGCGTTAAAAAGAGCCCGAAAAAATCTACGAAAGTGGATCTTACGCCAATGGTTGATCTTGGATTTTTGCTCATAACGTTCTTTGTATTTACAACTACAATGAGCCAGCCTACAGCTATGCAGTTGAATGAACCTAAGCCTGATCCACATAACGAATTGGAAGTAAAGCAATCTGCAACTATGACGCTTCTATTGGGCAAACAGGATAAGATTTATTATTACAATGGAATTTTAACTGATCCCAATTCCCAATTTAAAAGCAGTGATTTTAAAGAGATACGCCAGATAATAGTTGATAAGAAAAAATCAACGCCTTCTGCCGATTTGATGTTCATTATTAAAGCGGATAAGAAAGCAACGTATAAAGACGCTATTGATATATTGGACGAAATGACGATCTGCGCAATACCACCGGGGCATTATGCTGAAGTGGATCTGAATGATCAGGAAGCTAAGTTAATTCAACAGACAGAAGAGGCTAATGGTATAAAATAGGTAGTATGGAATTGATACTATTTTGAATCTAATTAATACAAAGTATTTACAATGGATATAAATAAAATATTAAGCGCTGATATACTCGATATTATTTTCGAGGGCAGAAATAAGGAGTACGGTGCTTATGAGCTTCGTAAAACTTATAATACCAGACTTACAAAATCTTTGATTTTTACGGCGATCTTACTGGCTGTATTATTAATACCATTTGTTGTTTCCAGTCTATTACCTCATGAAAAGAAAGCTGTAGTGATAGAAGTAGTGGATACACAAATAGCAGAGATCAAACAAAAGGAACCACCACCTCCGCCGCCAATTAAACCACCACCTCCGCCGCCTCCGGCAGCAGTTAATCAGGTAAAGTTTACACCTCCGGTTGTAAAAAAAGACAATGAGGTAAAACAAGATGAAAAACCACCGGATATAAAAGAAACAACGGCTATAAGTTCTGTAACAGTAAAAAGTGAAAATACACAACAGATAGTCCAGGCACCAATAGATGATAAAGGTACTGGCATTGCGCAAGCTCCTGTCGATGATAATCAGGTTTTTACTAAAGTAGAAGTAGATGCGGAGTTTCCTGGTGGAATGGGCGCATGGGCAAAGTTCCTCCAAAGAAATTTGGATGCTGATGTACCTGTTAATAATGGAGCACCGATTGGTACTTACAGGGTAATTATCAGATTTATTGTAGGTAAAGATGGCTCTGCCAGTGATATTCAGCCGGAAACAAGCTTTGGTTATGGTATGGAAGAAGAAGCTATGAGAGCAATTAAAAAAGCTCCTAAATGGACACCGGCCATACAAAATGGACGTAATGTAAATGCATATAAAAGACAGCCGATCACTTTTGTAGTTTCAGGCGATCAATAAAATAATTAATTGAATTAAAATATTATCTCCCCACGTAAAAATGGGGAGATTTTTATTTTTAGTATTCTTCAAAACTGACTCCCCAGATATAGGAAAGTACTCTCCTAATTACAAACAATCGTTGTATCTCAGCCTTCTTTTGTCATGCTGAGGAACGAAGTATCTTATTCTTAGTACTGCAGAATGATTGATTGACGATTATATCCTTCATGCCTCAGGATGACAAGAATTTTTAAATTTGATACTTTCTTATATTTGAGGAGTCAGTTTCTCCAAAATATTCAATATTCTATCTTCAATATTCCATCTGTCATCTTCTTTATCTTTGCAACATGTTAAATAAATTGTCAGGCTGGGATGATACCATTGTTGCGATAGCCACACCGCCGGGCATTGGTGCTATTGGCGTTATAAGAGTAAGCGGTGAAAAGGCATTTGATATCATCAATCAATTATTTACTTCTAAAGATCTGACCAAACAATTATCTCATACAATACATGTTGGGTTTTTAAAAGAGGATGGAAAAGATATTGATGAAGTAGTTGTATCCTTATTTAAAGACCCTAAAAGTTATACGGGTGAAGATGTAATAGAGATCGGTTGTCATGGTAGTCCGTATGTTCAACAGCAGATCGTGCAGGCAATAATAAAAAAAGGTGCGAGGTTAGCAAGACATGGAGAGTTTACACAACGTGCATTTTTAAAAGGAAAATTAGATCTGACACAAGCAGAGGCAGTTGCAGATCTGATCGCAAGCAATACAGCGGCCTCACAAAAAACAGCATTGCATAATATTAAAGGGGGCTTTAGTATTATTTTAAAAGAACTAAGAGAACAACTAATTCAGTTTTCAGCATTGATAGAATTGGAGCTTGATTTTGCAACAGAAGATGTAGAGTTTGCAGACAGAACAAAATTCTATTCACTAATAACTTCGGCGCAAACAACAACAAAAGAGTTGTTACATTCTTTTCAATTAGGTAATGTAATAAAAAATGGAGTAAGCGTAGCTATCATTGGTAAACCCAACGCAGGGAAAAGTACATTATTAAATACCTTGCTAAATGAAAATCGCGCGATCGTTAGTGAAATAGCAGGAACAACAAGAGATACGATCGAAGAGATAATTAATATAGAGGGTATTTTATTCAGGCTGATCGATACTGCAGGAATAAGGGAGCATAGCACAGATGTAATTGAATTAGTTGGGATAGAAAAGAGTTTGGAAAAAATGAATAGCGCTGATGTTGTGTTATACATTTTTGATGCAGCAACAGAAATGATCAACGAATTACAATTGGCGATTGAAAATTTTAAAAAATTACAGATCAAATATTTACTGGTAGCAAACAAATCTGATATTGTAAACGAATCAGTCGCCAATAAAAAGTTTGCAGGGATAGAAAATATTCTCTTTATTTCAGCAAAAAATAATAGTGGAGTAGATCAGCTTAAAACCACATTATTTAATACAACTATCAATTCAAATCTTGAATCAGAAAATATTGTAGTATCTAATACACGTCACTATGCTGCGTTATAAAAGTAAAAAAATCATAGTGTTAAGG
>Ga0207034_1026_pt1 | contig 29273 bp, 27 predicted proteins | sample Alteio_BWMinCont_36_FD_153269 | JGI IMG/M metagenome (GOLD analysis project Ga0207034, IMG submission 153269) | Enriched cells from forest soil in Barre Woods Harvard Forest LTER site, Petersham, Massachusetts, United States -... | ecosystem: Environmental > Terrestrial > Soil > Temperate forest >...
GATAATTATCTCAGGATTAAAAATAAGCTAAAAGTGGGTCTACCAAAATACTGGTATCAAATACAGCGGCAGAATAAATATATCAATTATGAATCAAATGCTCACGACCGATAATATATATTACTATCCTGATATAAGCGACGCCTATATCAGCGGTAATGTTGTGAAAGTGCCGGATATTCATTTGCCAGTATTTGTGCAAAAGAGTTTGCCTATTACTCCAGGCTATCCAAGCCCAGAAGCAGCGCCTGGGCGTCCCGGCTTTAAAGTTCATTGGCTAGTTCGTATTAATCGCGTACTGCAAGTGGGCTTGATAGCTTTGTCAACTATTGCCCTAGCTGCTTATAGTCTTGATGTGATTACGTCCCATAACCTTATGCTTATGCAGGAACAAGCCCGCAGACTTAGCGAGCAAAACTGCGAACTATCCGCTAAACTGCTAAAATCGATCTCTTTCCAAGGTATTCAAGAGAGTGTTCTAGGACACAGTGCTGGTCAATCTAATCTGCGTGTGCCAGAGGAAGTTTTAGTTGCTGCAGAAGTGCCGCCAATACAAGTCGCGCCCTTTAAGGCAGCTAAATATCACTTACCATTAATGTCTGGTTATTAGATCATCTTGCATATGCATGAGCGATATAAGATGCTATTTCGTTTATATAGATTTAGCTTGATTTAGGCTGGAGGCAATTTAGTGCTTACTGTTGTAGAATCCGAGCAAAACATCAAACAAAAGCGCTTAAATAAGCCTCGTTCTCCACTATGGCGTTTGCGGGTTTGGCAAGTATTGCTACTTGTGGGCTTTATAGGAATATTGCTGCGTCTCTATTATTTGCAAATAATCAAAGGTCCTGAACTTTATCGTAAAGCGACGGTGCAGCGGCAGCAGAATAATTTGTTGGTGCATCGGGGCACCATTACTGATAGACATGGATTGCCTTTGGCTATTGATACGACACGATACGATGTTTATATCCACCCGGATTTATTAAAAGTCAGTTTAAACGAAGCAATAGATGAATTTGCTCAAATCACACACCAAGATCGTGAAAAGGTAGAAAAGCTCTTTTCGTCTGGTTACCCGATTGTTACGCTTTCTCGACATTTAGATCGCGAGACTGTTGAATCATTACAAGCTCTTAATTGGGTTGGCATAGATATAGTGCCCAGACCCTTTAGGCATTATCCAGAAGGACATTTAGCTGCTCACTTACTTGGTTATGTCAATGTAGACAGTCGTGGTCAAGGAGGGGTTGAACAAGGTCTAGAAGACAAACTTAAAGACACAGGAGAGCTGGTAAAGCCACAACTTGATGGACATGGTCGCACGATCCCAATACTTGCTTCGAAGCAAAATAAAGCGGTTGATGTTAATCCTCCTTTAGGAAGATATATTGAGTTGACTGTAGATAATTACTTGCAACACTTAGCTGAAAAAGAACTGTTTGCCATGTCTAAGCATGCCCACGCCATAAGAGCCGCTGCAATTATTACCGATCCTAAAAATGGTGAAATATTAGCTTGGGCGAATTATCCATCTTTTGATCCCAATCAGTATTCAAAATATCCTTATGTAGTAACAAAAAATTGGTCAATGGTTGATGTTTATCAACCTGGCTCCACCTTTAAAATTCTTACAGTTGCTAGTGCTCTAGATTTAGGCACCATTAACCCGAGCAGTTCGTTTAACGACAATGGGTCGTTAACTGTTGGTAATCGCACAGTGCATAATCATGATGGTGCTCACGGTCGCCTAGATCTACTGCATTTATTTATTCACTCAAGCAATGTAGTAGCTGCCCAAGTGGCTTTGACAATGACACCAAAACAATTTCACGACAAATTACAGCAATTTGGGGTGGGCGTTCCTACAGGCATTGACTTGCCTGGTGAATCGGCTGGACTCTTATTGCCGGCCAAAGATTGGACACCTATTGACACAGCAACAACAGGTTTTGGACAAGGAGCAATTGCCGTAACGCCACTACAATTGGTGGCAGCAGTGGGCACCATTGCTAATGATGGAGTATGGGTTGAACCACATTTAGTAAGACGTGTTTACGATCCCTATTCTGGTGTAACACAAAGCTGGACTGCGATTAAAACAAGACAAGCCGTTTCTCCAACAACAGCTAAACTTGTACGAACATTATTAGCCGAAAACATTGCTATGGGTTCACAAATAGCTGGTCAGGTACCAGGTTACACAGTAGCTGGTAAAACGGGCACCGCACAAAAAGTTGGGCAGGGTAGACATGGTTATTTAGCCGGACAAACAATAGCTTCTTTTATAGGCTTTTTGCCAGCTAATAACGCACAGCTTTTATGTCTGGTGGTTATCGATAGCCCACAAACTGATGGACGCTGGGGCAACACTGTTGCTGGCCCTGTATTTAATGCTATCGCTATAGAATCAGCCAGATATCTTGGTATTGTGCCTGACAATGCTTCTACTCAGGCGTTAAGGATTGCTAAGCGCACTGTGGTGCCGCCATCCATAAAATATGTTACCGATGGCAAGACAAATGATGAATAGGCTAGGGCGAAAGCTGTTCAATCATTACAGCTAAATTCACAAAAAATCCACATTAACCGGTCAAAATAGTCTTGTTCTCCTAGTCAGAGGAGTTTTACTAGTAATGACCACAAACTTGTGCAAAATGCTTTGCGTCAGTTTATTTATGTTCTCATGTTGCATGGGAACATGTTTAGCAAGCGATTCTACTGACCCAGGGATAGAAATGTATGAGGCAGGTCATCTAGAGCAAGCTAAACAATATTTTCAGTCGGAAATTTCGGCTAATCCAAAAAATGCGAGTGCTCATTATCTTTTGGCAAACGTTCTTGTAAAATTGAAACAAATTGTCGATGCTCAAAGCGAATATGAAAAGGCTGAGCAATTAGATCCGCATGGACCAGTGGGCCGATATAGCCGCTCAGCATTGTCGTCGTTTAGCCCAACGTCTTCTGTTTCAAATACAGCTCTGCCTTTAGATCATAAAGAGGCAACCGTTACTTCTGTTAAAGAGATTTCGAAAGAAGTAACAGGACTTGAGCGCCAACAACAAGCTGCCTGCGATGCGAGAGTAAGAGCAATTTATACACAAGCTGACGCTAAAGTGAAGCAATTGGAAGACGAAATGCAGAGCCGTATTGCTGAAAATGGACCACTTCAATATGTTAATTCGATTGTTCCTAAGTGGGGCGGGGGCTATAAGTCATCGATAATAGTGACTTACGATCCAGGTCCAGATAATGAGGCCATCCGACAAGATTATAATGCTCGCATAGACCGGATAAAAGAAAAGGCACGCCAGGAAGCCGATGAATTAATTGAATCATGCAAAAGCAAAGCGGTTGCTTTAGAAGATTCAGCCGTAATGTTGGACAAGTCTTATATCAACAATAAGAACGGTAATGTTAGGTTGGCCCCTACAGGAAGCAACATATATGCTCGCAATTATCAAACAGCGGATACTGCCTCCGGGAATCCTGTGCCTGTTGTGGCAGCTCCAGCAAAATTGTTACCAGGTATTCAGAGTGCCGGTAGAACGACCCACTAAGGGTAGATATTATGGAAAACTATTATCGAAATCGAACACATTTATTTTCGATTTTGGTATTGCCATATGTATTACTGATGGCATTATCGGTATTTGCTAACCTGCCAGTGCAAGCCATGAATGACACTGCTAAAGAGCCAGTACACGCCAAGGTTCTTCAAGGTGCGATTTCACAGAGCGAGCTAATCGATAATTTAGAAAGACTTGGAATAAAATGTATTATTCATGAGAATGCAGCGGAGGTTGGCACGCTAAGTGTAGAAAAAGTTCGCCTAGGCAGCAGCGCTTATTATGGAGGAGTGCTTGCCGGAGACGCCATTAAAGATCTTCATCGATTAAATGCAAATACATTTAGCTTATCTATTGAGCGCACAGGCAAAAGATATCGAGTAAATCTTGAGGCGCTTTCAGGACAACTGGAAGACAAAGTCTTGAGCACCGGAGTCAAAAAAGATCTACTGCGAGGCACTGCAAATCACCAAGATTTATCAGCAGAAGTAGGAGTTCAGAGGGCTACCCTGAGTACTGGCGCCAGAAAAGATTTATTGCAAGACGCTTTAAATCACCAGGATTTATCGACAGAAACGGCGATTCAGAAAACCGCCCTGAATACAGGAATTCAGGATATTGTTATTCCGGGTTCTGTCAATAAAAAAGATAACCCGCCTGAAAAAAAGCTTTTACCATACGACATTGAATTAATTATTGATATTACTGGTTCTATGGGTTGGGTAGATGGAACAGGCAATCTGACTAAATTTGAATGGTGTCATGAACAGGTCCGCGATTTAGCTAGACTGCTTAATCCGTACCACAAGACTATGACAATAACTACTTTTAATACCAGTTATCAAACAATGGAAGGATGCACACCAGAAAAGATTGAACAGATTTATGCAACTATCGAACCTAATGGCAATACCGATCTTGTTGATCCTCTAATGGATAGATTAAACAATGCACTGGCAAAACATAAACCAGATGGTCACCCGGTTCTTGTCGTTGTTATTACTGATGGCTTGCCTAATGTTCCGAGAAATCCGCGAGTCGTAAATAGAGCTTTAATTGATTTTACGCAAAGGCTAAGTAATCCAGAGGAAATTGTGGTGACAATCCTACAAATTGGAGACACTTTTGAGGGACGTGACTTTTGTGTTGATCTTGATGATAATCTGGTGAACGAAGGCGCTAAATATGACATTGTTGATACTAAAACTTTTGCTGAACTAAAGCAAGAGGGATTAGTAAATGCCATGATTGATGCAATCGTAGAAGCAAAAAATAATCGTCATCTTTCGAGGCAAGAAAAGCATTTGAAGCGCTTTATGAATAGTCTGCCGCCGTCTAGCCCATCGATAAAAAATGCTGATTCTGAATTGCAAAAACGACAAGAGGAACGACGCGCGGTGGAGCAACAAATTCTTGGTCGATAGCAGCTTAAGGAGTAATGTAAATGACAAAGCTAAATCATAGGAATAATTGGATCAGCAATACTTTATTGGTAATCGTGTGTGCTTTGTGTCTAGCTAATACAGTCATAGCCGATTCTGATGAGAAATCAGGTCCAACTAAAGATGATTCAGTGCAGAAATATGCTGGCTCGGTGCAAGCCAAAATCCAAGCAAATTGGAAGCCAACCGTAGAAAATAGGGTAGGAACAATTTGTCCGACAGTCAGATTTACTATTTTGCCAACTGGTCAAGCTGTAGATATACGAATATCTCATTCGTCAAACAAGTCAGACATAGATTCGTCAGCTATCATGGCCATAAAGACTGTAGCACCTTTTCCACCAATAACCATCTCTCCATATGACAAAGACGGGCTCCCGATAGAAATGGAGGTTACTTTAAATGTGCAGACATCAGATAACATTGACGAAGTAAGTATAGCTAAAATCATTTCTCAAGCAGATAAGAATTTTGATAAGGGCGACTGGTCATTAGCAATTGATACGCTAAATGCAGGATTAGCAAAATATCCTAATAATGCGCGATTGAAGAGTTATTTAAGCGATTTATATCTTGATCAGGCTAATATACTCCTTGCTAAATCTTCTCAATCAGCAGCCGGAATTCAATTAGCAAAAAAAGCTCTGAGCCTAAATCCAAATAATTCGGCCGCGCAGGCACTTATTCGACAACATTCACCAGCTTGGCAAGGATTATTAAAATCGCTTTTGGAGAAGGTGGGTAGCCAGGATACCAGTCAGAAGTAGTAATCTTTACCCATATGCTTGCGGGGCAGTTAATGGACCATACTTTTTTTGCTGGGCAGAATTCAAAATGACAACATTTCAGCTGGAAAAGGTTCTCAAAACAATCAGCCGCTTTGTCTAGAATGTTTTGAGCAGCCACTATATTATTAGTCAAGAAGATGTGACCACTGTATTCCAGCCTAATAAGTGGTTCTTTCACTGCAGTCACGCCTCTTTCACTATCTATTTTTTCTATAAAAAAATTCTCGGATAATGAGCATTCTAAGGCAACAAATACCTTATCAGTATTCCAATTGAAAACTCCAACCCATTTTGTTTGGACTAGACCGTGAAAACAATAACCGATCATTTTAGCATTGTCAGTGCTCTTGAAAAAATCGGTATAAAATTTGGCTACGGCAACCCGACGATTGACTGCTAACAGTAAAATAACCAACAAAATAATAATTAGGACGCTGATATATAGGTAATTTGTCCATGTTGCAGGCATATAAAATCCTCAATGGAGACTAGTTGGTTGTTCATCCATCCATATTTAATCAAACAAATTGAACCATTTGACCGCATTAAACGTATTAGTTAATAAAAATCATGAAAAGACTTATTTGACTTTTGGGACAATGTTTTTTACGAGAAATCCGTCTAAAAATAAAAAACGAAAGTAAAGTAAACGATATGCTAAGGAAATAACCGAGCAGCATTAAACTAAAGACTAGTTTAAGATGGCTTTTTTGAAAACAGAAATTGAACTTTTTTTGGTCAAGTTGCGTATTGTAATTATGATGATTTTGCCCAAGAGCATGATGAAACCATGAATATAGATAATATTGCATTCGATAGCTTTCGCCAAGAAGTAATGAATGGATTTTCTAAAATCCATTTAGGCATTGAATCCCTGGATAAGCGTATGGGATCTTTGGAAGCACGTGTTGGGACCTTGGAAACGCGCATAGACTCGTTGGATAAGCGTGTGGGATCGTTGGAGACTCGTATAGAATCTTTGGATAAGCGCATTGGATCTTTGGAGACTCGTATGGATACGGCATATAACCAGATAGACTGTCTGCGATCCGAAGTTGGACGTTTGCATCATACTGTATATAAGTTGGAGGATAATGTTGATTCAGTTGATAAAAAAGTTGATAACCTTCATAGATCGATGACGGCGCAGTTTTCTGAGGTTGCAAGAGGCTTTGGCATTTTTACCGATAACTTTGAACAGCGGATCGCTACGCTAGAGAGCTATCATTAGGCATATGTGGCAATCAAAAATGCTTCGTACATTAAATAAATTGAGAATTGTTATAGTAGCACTAGCATTAATCCTGGCTGGAACTTTGGCATATGCTAATGAAACAGATCGCTATACAACTGAAAATATAAAACGATCAGATTTTGACTTGGTTATCTTACATACTAATGATATTCATGCTCATGATTTGCCCTTTAAAGAAAAGGGTCATCTTATCGGTGGAGTAGCTAAAATTGACTATTTGGTGACTTCTATAAAGAAGCAGCACAATAATGTTCTGGTTGTTGATGCCGGAGATTTCTTTCAAGGTACACCTTTATTTCAACGCTACGGTGGCGAAGTAGAAATAGAAGCCTTAAATGAAATTGGTTATGATGTGGTCGAATTAGGCAATCATGAATTTGATCGAGGAGCCAAGTATCTAGCCAATCAATTGCAAGCGGCAAAATTTCCAGTTTTAGCCTGTAATTTAGATTGCAGGCAAGTGCCTTCATTAGAACATTTTGTTAAACCTGGATTAGTAAAAGAAATCAATGGAGAGAAAATTGCTTTTATTGGTGTTATTACGCCCGATCTAGAAAAGAAAGCATTAGGTCTTGATGGTGTAAAAGTCAAGGCACCGGACGGTAATTGGCTTGCTCCGGTGGGAGAAGAAATTAAACATTTTCAAAATCAAGGTATTAACAAAATTATTATTGTCAGTCATTGTGGCATAGAGCTGGATAAACGGCTGGCAGAAGCATTTCCTGCCATAGATCTAATTATCGGTGGGCATAGCCATACACGCTTGACTCAACCTGTTTGGATAATGCATCCAGATAATACTTACACCGCCATTGTACAAACTGGCTGCCATGGGCGTGCTTTAGGGGATATAGACCTTAAATTTGATAAGGAAGGAAATATACTTAAATCAGAAACTCGCTATCGTTTGATAAACATAACCAGTAATATGAAAGAGGACCTTACGCTTGAACATTATCTAGAGAAGAAGGAAAAACCCCTCCTTGCCTTAAGAGATAAAATTGTCGGTTTTAGCAATGATACGTTCTGGAATCATTTTGCTACCATGCCGGGCGATTCGGCTATTGGTGATCTTATTTGTGATGCCATAGCTGAAGCTGAGACAGTTCATGGTGTACAAATAACTTTTCAAAATCGTGGTGGTATTAGAGGCAAGATAGAACGGGGACCAATTTCTGAGGAAATGGTGCAAGAAATATTGCCCTTTGGCAATAAAATAGTGTGTGCCACTGTATCTGGTGGCGCATTGCTTGCTATACTTGAGCGTAGTTCGGCAGGACCACATTATGGTGGCTTTCTCGATGTGCATGGACTTAGAATTGGCTATAATTCTGAGCGTGAACCAGGCAAGCGTATTGTTTATGCCTTGGTGCAAAATGACACAGACAAGTGGTCACCCATCCAAGCAAGGGAATCATACAAAATTGCTGTAAATGACTATACATTTAAAGGTGGTGATGGCTGCGATTTTTCTAAAGCTACTGACGCGCTTTACGAAGATACAACTGTTGCCCAAGCTTTAAGTAATTATTTACTCAAGCATAAGCATGTCAAACCACAATATGGCCATAGAATCATAGTAATTGATCAGTCTCAGACAACCAGCAACAAACCATTTTGCCGGCGCCGGCAAAATGGTTCAGACTCGACATATTAGGAGATAGTGAAATGGGAAAAAACGATATTGAAAAGAAGCATCATCAAACCTTTGAATCGATCCGCCGGCAAAATACTCAAGGGCAGGAATTTTGGTTTGCAAGAGATTTACAGCCTGTTTTGGATTACAACAGTTGGGACAAGTTTAAACGGGTTATCGACAAAGCAATGATTGCTTGTAATACTGCTGGACAAGCCGCTAAAGACCATTTTTCCCATTTGGGAAAAATGGTATCAGTTGGCTCTGGAGTCAGTCGGAAAATTGAAGATTATCAACTAATCTTCCTTCGTAAAGTCTATTTATTTGTCAGAGCGTCTAAATTATCTTTGGCTTCTTTAAAGTCTGGCTTTATGGATAGCGCTTGCTGATATTGTTTAGCTGCTAGATCATCTTGTCCTGATTGATGATAAGCAACGCCAAGGTTATTATAGGCTTTGGCATTTTTGGCATCGAATTGAATTGCCAGTTGATAATATTTAATTGCCTGTTGGGTTTGGTTTTGTTTATGAAATAACAAACCTAAATTGTAATAAGCGTCGGCGTATTGTGGATCTATTTTTAAAGCTTGTTGATATTCATCTTGTGCTTTATCATATTGCCCTTGACGATAATAACTGATACCAAGACTAGTATGGGCTTGCGCATAACCTAAATTGTGTTGGGCTAATGGATAATTGCCGGCAATTTTGAGCGCTGTTTGAAGCTCATCTATTGATTCAGGGTATTTGCCTAATTTACTATAAGCAACACCAAGATTATTATGAGCTTGTATATTATTAGGATCAATAGCTATAGCTTTTTGATATTCTGCTACTGCTTCCTCAAGCTTACCCTGTATTTGATAAATTCTTCCTAGTGAATAATGAGCAATGGCAGTATTGGGAGCAATTTGTTCTGCTCTTTGAAAATATTGCAAAGATTTTTCAGTGTCACCGGCTTCTTCTAAAGCGACAGCCAGGTCATGGACATAAGCAAAATTATTGGGATTTTCTTTTACTAATTCATCAAGAAGTAAAATAGCTTGCTGGGGCTGACCTTTATCTAAGTGCATATTAGCTTGTTTGTAGAGAATATCTGCCTGACTGGACACATGCTCACCCTGAGCAAAAGATGCTTGTGCGAAGAGCAGGGCTAGAATTAACACATTAACTTTTGACATAATTTCGTTTAATCTTTAGATAGGATATGAAAGCGCGATTTTGTTGTTATTATTTGAATAAATTTTATATTGTCAACAGAAAATCGCATTATGCTTGAGTCAGGATCTATGTATCACTTGTCTTAAGTATAAGCATTTGATTATAAGGCAGGATATGACTACTAGTCTCTCAAGCAATCTTAAATCTATTAATCCCAGTAATCTTGAGGAATTGGCTGATCTTCAGACAACCCCAAGTACAGGTGTTGTCGAGGCTGTAAAGCTATCACGACAAGCAATGCAAAGCTGGTCTGCTCTTACCCTAGAGCAAAGATTAGCAAAGATTGAAAACTTTCGTCAGCTACTTATTGAGAGGAAAGATGGTATTGCTAAGCTCATTACACTTGAGTCCGGTAAACCATTGCTTGAAAGTTATTTAGAACTTTCTGGCCCACTTGATACTTGCCTTTGGTTATCGAAAAATGCAAAAGATGTACTGGCTCGGCAAGACATTCATTTATCAAGTCCATTTATGTGGGGGAAAAGGCACTATTTGCAATTAGAGCCGCTGGGAGTAGTAGGTATTATCTCGCCCTGGAATTATCCACTTTCTATTCCAGTAATGTCCATGCTTATGGCATTGGCAGCTGGCAATACTGTTGTTTTGAAACCATCTGAAAAGACGCCGCTTATTGGTCTTAGGATCGGCGAACTCTTTAATCAGGCAGGTTTTCCAGCTAATGTCGTAACTGTAATCACAGGAGATGGATTAGTCGGGCGAGAATTAGCCAGCCTTGAGCTTGGCCGTTTAATCTTTACTGGTTCCATTAACACTGGTACAAAAATAATCAATACTGTAGCACCAAATTTAACACCACTTACTCTTGAATTGGGAGGAAAGGATCCTGCTATTGTCTTGCCGGATGCTCCTATTGAAAGGACAGCTAAAGCTATAGTTTGGGGTGCTTTCACCAATACTGGTCAAGCTTGCGCCTCTATTGAAAGAGTTTATTTGATCAAAGACAAAAATAACGAGGCATTGCTAAGTAAAATCGTAGAATTTGTGGGTAAACTTAGGGTTGGAGATCCATTGCTTCCGACAACAGAGGTGGGGCCCCTAATAGATGTACAGCAATTTGATCATGTAGTAAATCAGGTTGAACAAGCAATTCGTGCGGGAGCAAAAGTTCTTTGCGGCGGTGGCACACTTACAAGTCTAGGACTGCAGTTGCGTGATCAAGGGCTAAATGGATATTTTTATGAGCCCACTGTGATCACTAATGTTAATCACAGCATGAAAATAATGCAGGAAGAAACTTTTGGACCAGTTTTACCAATCATGATTGTTGACTCTGTTGAGGAGGCAATAAAGCTGGCTAATGAGACTCATTACGGACTTACGGCTAGTATTTGGTCAACCAATGCGCAACAGGCTCAGGCAATCGCTAATAAATTACAAGCTGGAACAGTGTTTATCAACGACGGCCTCTATACCCATGCTGTAGCAGCCTTACCTTGGGGAGGCGTAAAAAAGAGTGGTTTAGGTCGCAGCCACTCGCATTTAGGATTATTGGATCTTGTTCATGTCAAACATATTAGTGTAGATAATGCCCTTTGGTTGCCGCGAATCTGGTGGTATCCTTACCATGACTCAAAATTAAAGGCCATACGCTCAGGGCTTGAATTTTTACACAGTAAGGTTATCGGAAGCAAATTAACTAGTTTATTTGGATTTCTTGGTAACGTGTTTAGAAACAACTAACAATCAAAAACAAGTAAGAGTCAATAGAGTTAAACAGATTTGCTTAGTTGGATCTTCAAGCTAGGCTCTTCAAGGCGCAAAATATTTTCTAAGGCAGAAGCTGCTTCTTCACACTCTTCTTGGGTATTGAACTTGCCAAAACTTAGTCTTAAAGCACCGATTGCTTCACGATCTGGCAATCCTATTGCTCTTAGCACATGCGATGGTTCAAGCGCATTATTATGACAAGCAGAACCACTAGATATATAAATTCCGTGCAAGTCGCTGCGTAAAATTACTGTTTCGCCACTTACTCCCGGTACAACCAGGCTTATATGTCCAGGTAAACGTTTATTTAAATCACGCGGGCCAGTGAATCTTATATTGGTCAAATATGAAAGCTTTTCTATTAAATACTTTTGCATGTTCATCAATTTTGCTTGAGATCCTGGCAATTCATTGGCGGCAATTTGAGCCGCTTTGCCGATAGCGACAATATTAGCTACTGACTCAGTACCAGGAAATAGGCCTTGTTCTTGCCCGCCACCAAATGTAATGGGCATAACATTGCTCCCAGTTCTTAAAAATAAAGCGCCAATGCCCTTAGGGGCATTAAACTTATGTCCAGAAATAGATAAAGCTGAAAGCGGAATTTTATTTAGATCAATTTGTAATTTACCTGGAACTTGGATAGCATCGCTGTGGAAGAAAATATTCTTTTGCTTGGCTAACTGAGCTATTTCTCCTATTGGCTGTATGGTGCCGATTTCATTGTTAGCCCAGGCAATAGAAATAATTGTAGTTTCTTTATTGATGGTTTTACTTATAGATTCAATATCAACAAAGCCTTCTCCATTCACTGGTAAATAAGTTACTTTCCACCCAGAGGCTTCTAAAAATTCAATTGGACCCAAAACTGATGAATGCTCAATTGTGCTAGTAATCAAATGTTTACCGAGCCCATTTGCTTCAGCAAAGCGAGCATGCCCTAATATGGCAATATTGTTAGCCAGGGTACCGCTAGAAGTAAAATACACCTCGTCGCTTTGACAATTGAGCAAAGAAGCTACTTGCGCACGTGCATTGGCGACAGCATCATGGGCTATATGTCCTGGTTCATGCAGCGAAGAAGGATTGCCCCATAAGTCAGTTAAATAAGGCAGCATAGCTTCTTTTACTTCCGGGTGTACCGCAGTAGTAGCGCTATTATCTAGATAAATGCCCATACGAATTATTCCGCTTGCTTAGTGGGCTAGAAATGTGAAGCCTTGCTGACACAATGGCAATAAACGAGGAGCGAAAATAATTAGACCAGTGGTTAAGGCACCCAAGGATGCCACCAGAACCGCGCCGGCAGCAGCATCTTTAGCTGCTTTTGCTAATGGGTGGTAAATACTGTTTGCCGCTAAATCAACTATATGTTCTAAGGCAGTGTTGATAAGCTCAGCAGTTAAAACAAAGGATATGACCAATGTTAGAGTAAGCCAGCTCAATAAATCTATTTTGAGCAAAAAAGCTAAAAATATTGCTGCTGCCGCGCAAGCTGTTTGCACCCTGAAATTACGCTCGCTAAGCCAAGTTTCTTTTATGCCATAAAAAGCATGGCTAAAAGATTTGACTAAGTTAGGAGCAGGAAAAGATTGCTCTAACTTACGCGCTTGTTCAGATTGGCTAGTAGGCAATTGGCTGCTTTCCGCTTGCTCTATTGCCCCAGGGAATGGACGTTTTTCCAATGGTTTCATTAATAGCCAGCTCCAACGATGCCAATGCCATTTGCCCTAATTATTATATTCCAGAGGCGGACAGGAAAATATCGCTGCCGCTGGCAACTTATCCATAGTTAATATTTGAGGGCAAGCTTACCGTTACGGCTATTGGCTTTAATGGCGCAAATATCCTGCTTTATTTAGTATCTTTTTTTGCCGTCCAAACATTTCTTTTTCGCTAGCTTTATCTTGGTGATCAAAGCCAAAAATGTGCAATAGTCCGTGCACAAATAAAAAGGCTAATTCGCGCTCCAAGCTGTGATTATATTGCTTAGCTTGCTTATAAGCCTGCTCATATGAGATGAATATCTCACCTAATTGGCTCTGCGGGTCCTTCTTTAGGGCTTTATCAAGACAGGCTAGATTGCATAGAGGGAAAGACAAAACATCAGTCTCCTGGTCTTTATTAAGCCATTGCCCATTAAGCTTTCTAATTGTTGGTCCAGAGACAATAATTAAGCTCAATAAGCCAGATTTCTTTATGCTGCCTAAATTAGCTATCCACTTGGGTTTGTGCCTGCTTAAATTGTCAATTACTGCTTGAGCCAGCTTGTTTGTCATCACCTCTAAGCTTGTTAGGTCAAGCTTGTGGCGGCGTTGCTGATTTTGTACTATTATTTCCATGGCTCAAACTTGGGATTTACCACAACTGTGGTCGAATAATTATGCATCATTTAATATAGGCAAGACTTTATTCCTCTTTGCTTATACTTGACTTATTGCTTGATCTTTAAGCCCATGCTATATTACAGGGGAAAAGTAAAGCTTTGTAGCTTGAAAGTCGTAAGTCCGGTGGCTTGCGGCTCTTTTTATATTTAGGGGTCCCTGCTTGTTAGTAAGCAATATTTTGAACCAATTTCACTTTCCAATATCGGTATACAGAATGCCAGCAAACATAGCCATGGCCAGTACGGCAGAGCAAAAATTATCGAGAATTAATGAGTTAGCCAAGCAAGCCGCTGGCGAGTTGGGACTTGTTTTGTTGGATATACGCTTTGGTCAGCAAGGCAAGAGCAAGAGCTTAGAACTGTCTATATTTCGCAAAAATCCAGCCATTGGTTTTTCGGATTGTGAACAAATGAGTCGCGCGCTTGAGCGTTTATTAGAGCAGGAAAATCAACATATTATTGGTCCTTACTTATTGGAAGTACATAGTCCGGGCACTGAGCGACAGTTGACTACAAGCTTTGAATTTAATTTATTTGCCGGTTCAATGGTGCGCATAGTTGCTAAAGAAAAAATTGCCTCTTTAGGGATGGAGTTTGCTGGTACTTTGCTTGGTGGCGATGAAGAGACTGTCGCTATTGCAGAAGCTTTTCCTTTAGTAGATAAATCAACTAAAAGCAAGTCAAAAAAACAAGCTAGGCAATTAGTCTTGTCGGCTCATTTAGCAAGTGACAAATTGACTATTGACTTGCAAAAGATTTATCGCGTTCATTTATGTCCAGATGCTAAAAAGGGGCATTAGGACTGGCTTTTGTGCTCAAGTTGTTTGCAGGAACGCAGCAAGGTAATTATAAAATAGTTGGAGGTTTATTTGTGATAAAGATTGGTGACAAGCTCTTAGAAGCAGCAGAAGAATTAGAACGCGAACGCAATATACCGCAAGATGAATTTATTTCATACGTGTGTGACGCTATTGTAGCTGCTTATAAAAAGAAAGTACCTGATCATGATGTGGAAGGAGTAAGAGCAATCTTTGATCAGGAAACGGGAGAAATAGGCATATTTGCGCCTAAAGAAGTGGTTGAGAAAGTTAGCAATTCCTACCATGAAATTAGTTTGATTGATGCTCGCGATCTTATTCCGGATGTCAGTATCGGCGAAGTGTTAGAAATCGAAGTGACGCCGGCTGATTTTTCTGAATTTGGACGGATTGCTGCTCAGACCGCTAAGCAATTGATGACCCAGCGTCTTAGAGAGGCAGAAAAAGAGCTGATTAAAAAAGAATTTGAAGCACGCAAGGGCACATGTACTACTGGTCAGATTGAGCGTATTGAAGTGATTAGCAATACGCGTAATAACGTCATTGTTAATCTGGGACGGGTAGAGGGTTGTATGCCTAGCCGTGAACAATTGCCAGGCGAGACTTATAGGGTAGGCAATAGAATTCGCGTCTATGTTTTGGAATTGAGAGACACTGGACGAGTGCCACAGATTATCGTATCGCAAGCCCATTTAGAGTTGGTGCGCGAGTTGTTCGAACTCTATGTGCCAGAAATTGAAGATGGTACAGTGGAAATAAAGTCTATTGCTCGTGAGGCTGGTTATCGTACCAAAATTGCTGTGCATTCCGAAGATCCTAATGTTGATCCCGTAGGCGCATGCATTGGTACACGCGGCGTGAGAATCCAAAACGTTGTTGCTGAGTTGAGAAATGAAAAAATTGATGTCATCCGTTTCTCAGCCGATCCAGTTGACTATATTTCAAACGCCCTCAGTCCTGCCCGCATCACCACAGTTGCTTTGTATGATGATACTCCTGAAACTGGTGGCAAGCGCGCCGAAGTGATTGTGCCGGATGACCAATTAAGCCTGGCTATCGGTAGGGGTGGTCAAAATGTAAGACTGGCAGCTAAGCTTACTGGTTGGAAAATTGATATCAAATCGGAAAGCCAGGCAGAAGGCTCTTTCCGCTCAGGTGATCAAGTTTCAACTGGTCAGACTGCAAAGGATCGCTCTGCCGAGAAAACTGTTGCTCGTCATGATGAACCACAAACTCAGCCAGCAGCTGAAAGCAAGTCAGCTAATGAATCAGTTGCTCATCCGGTGGCTGGTGACGAAACCAAGGAGGAGCCAATGGAGGAAACCCTTAATACACACGACGATTCCAATGCTCCGGCATGAAAAATTAATAACCTAGTTTCTTGTTTTAACTAAATAGCGAAGGTGCCTGTTATTAAACGTGTTTGCGTAGGTTGCCGTAAAACTCATCAGATAGAAAAGCTTATACGACTGACAGTTGATCCTGTAAGTACTCTGGTTGTGCTTAGCGAGTCAGGGCAGCGGAAAATGAGAATTAATGGGCGCAGCGCTTATCTTTGCCGTTGTGCCCAGTGTATAAACATTGGCATTAAAACTATGCGTTTAAAATTGGCCTTAATTGGACGTCAGATTAAACCGGAAATGGCTAAACGTAGGGTTTCTTGGCCGCTTGAGTCACAACTTATCAAGGATATTCTTAGCATATGTACAGAAGCTGAAAAAACATGCCAAAATACTAGAGATAAGGAGGCATGATGGCAAAAGGACGGAATATAGCGGAACGAACCACGACGAAGAGCTGTGGGGAGCGGATTCGCACGAGGAGCTGAAGTACACCGGCAGGCTCTAGCAGCGTATATCGGCTGGCGGAGCCATGGAGCGCTTATAATGGACGACAGAATTCGCATTTACGAATTAGCTAAGCGCATGAATATCCCCAATCAGGATATTATTTTAGTTTTGCGCGAACTGGGCTATGATGTCAAAAGCCACTCCAGCACCATTGATGCTGCTGCGGTTAATCTTCTTATTGCCAAATTGACTAAGAAGAAGGAAAAGAAAACAAAGACTAAGGCGGATAAGGAATTAAGCCAGATTAAGCCTACTGCACAGGCAAAGCCAATTGTTCACGACACAAAGCCAACTGTTCACGAGGCAAAGACAGTAGTCCAGAAGAAGCCAATAGAAAAGCCAGCGGCTGCCAAAGTAGCAAGTCCGCCCCCACCGCCGTCTGTTAAACCCCGCGTTTTATCTCGATATAAAAAAGTTATTGTACCCGCAGAAGGTGCTACAGAGATAGTTGAACCTGCAATTATAAATCCGATTGATCCCCTCATGCAAGCGGAACATCCTATAGTTGCGGCAAGTGCGTCCGAATCAATTGAGATAAGTAAAACCAGTAGAGATAATGTTGTAGAAAATGCGGTCATCTCTCCCCTGTCGAAAGTTGGCCATACTGTGGAAGCAAAAGTGGCAGAAGAAAGGGCTAAGACACTGCCTGTGCAAGAGCGAGAAGAAGATGTTAGCCAAATAGTGGAAGGACAGGCTGGACTCGAGGCGAGAAATTTTTTGGCTAGTAGCCCGCCAGGCACCAAAGTAAATTTAACTGAACCAATTCGATCGTCAACCCCTTCAGTTCCCATTAGAATTGCTGCTCCTTCGATACGCGCTACTCCGCCAAGATCGCCAAAGACTCATAGACATTTACAGTCGGCTGAAGTAAAAGCAAAAAAAGAAGAGAAACAAAAACATATCGCAGCCACCATAGAGGCTGTGGCTGTAACCGAGCAATTGCCCAAGCTCATTAGCTTAACTAGTCCATTAACCGTCCAAGAATTAGCTGACAAGATGAATGTGCCTCTTGGGGAAATAATTACGCGTCTGCTTATGAAGGGTATTATGCGCACGGTTAATCAATTAGTTGAGTCGGAATTAGCATTTGAATTAGCTAACGAGATGGGTTACGAAATATCGACAGCGCCAATTGAAACCGATGAGGCTCAGGCAATAGCTGCGGAAGAATTGTTAGAGCAAGAATTATCAGCTGATGAGCAAGCGAGTCTTGTGCAAAGACCGCCGGTTGTAACTATTATGGGACATGTGGATCATGGCAAGACAAGTTTACTTGACGCTATTCGCCAGACAAAATTTCTTTTGACAGACGCAGAAGCTGGTGGAATTACGCAGCATATAGGGGCTTACCATGTCGAAGTACCCCATGACGATGGTACTATGCGGCAGATTGTCTTTCTTGACACTCCTGGTCATGAGGCTTTTACAGCTATGCGGGCCCGGGGAGCAAAGGCTACAGACATTGCTATTTTAGTGGTGGCAGCAGATGATGGTGTTATGCCTCAAACTATCGAAGCTATTGATCACGCCAAGGCGGCCCAAGTACCTATCATTGTTGCTGTAAATAAAATTGATAAACCAGGTGCTGATCCTGATCGTGTACTTACGCAATTAATGAAACACGAATTAGTGCCGGAGAAATATGGTGGAGACACTGTTGCCGTAAATGTTTCAGCAAAAAAGAAAACAGGATTAGATGAACTCCTAGAGATGATTCTTTTGGTTGCTGACATGCAAGATCTAAAGGCCAATCCAGATAAACCAGCCACTGGTGTAATTATTGAAGCTGAGCTCTCTCGCGGCAAGGGAGCTGTGGCTACGGCTCTTGTTTCGTCTGGTACGTTGCGTGAAGGAGATTTTATTGTTGTTGGCAGTAAATCGGGTAAAGTACGGGCTTTGTTTGATGACCGTGGACAACGTGTCAAAGCTGCTGGTCCATCGATGCCTGTGGAGGTGTTGGGGCTTGATGAAGTGCCGCAAGCTGGTGATCGATTTGAAGTGGTAAATGATAATCAGGCATTGAGGGTATTAGTTGAGAAACGCAAAGATGTAGAAAACTTAAGTCGTGGATATCATGTTACTTTGGAGTCATTTCATGATTTATTAACCAAGGGAGAAGTAAAAGAACTTGATGTTATTATTAAAGCTGATGTGCAGGGCACAGCAGAAGCAATTGCTGCCTCTGTAAAACGATTATCTAGCAGCGAAGTGCAAGTAAGGGTACTGCGCACCGCATCTGGCGATATATCAGAAAATGATGTGAACTTAGCCGCGTCATCTAATGCTATTATTATTGGTTTTAATGTTCAGCCAGATCATAATGCTTCTCGCGTCCGTGAATTAACCGGAGTAGATATTAGAACCTACAGTGTTATCTATCAAATTACCGATGATTTGCAAAAAGCCATCGAGGGTCTAATAGAGCCAATTAAGCACGAGGTGCTGATTGGAACCGCGGAAGTTAGACAAGTATTCAAGTTTGGCAAAAACCTCATGATAGCCGGTTGCATGGTGGTGAGCGGCAAAATAGTGCGTGGCAGCAAAGCTTCCATTGAGCGCGATGGGCAAGTTATTTACGATGGTAAAATTGAAACACTCAAGCGCTTTAAAGATGATGCTCGGGAAGTTGCCCAGGGCTTTGAATGTGGTATTAGTTTTGAAAAATTTTCTGATATACAAGAGGGAGACAAAATAAGCGCTTTTGTTATACAGGAAACAAGCAGAGCCAGCTAGTTTTAAAAATACGTAGCTTTTCCATTTTCTCTTTAGTTGATTAATGAACGGTTTAGAACTGGAGATTAAATTATGTCAGCACAAAGACCTTTAAGAGTTTCGCAATCCATTAAACGAGAACTCTCCGATATTATTAAGCGAGATCTTGAAGACGAGAGAATAGCTGGTATTGTGTCAATTACTGATGTTGAGTGTGCTCCGGACTGTAGGTCAGCCAGAATATTTGTCTCCGTCTTTGGGGGGCAGATGGAGCAAATTAATACCATGCAGGCCTTGAATGAACATACAGGTTTTATTAGAGGAGAGATTTGTAGACGCTTGCAATTGCGCTTTGCTCCTGAAATTCATTTTAAGCTAGATCATTCTCTCGAGCGGGGAGCACGGATTTCAGAGCTCATAAACAAAATATCTCGCGGTGAAGTGTGATGTTAGACGGCTTCCTCAATGTAGATAAGCCAACTGGTATCACCTCACATGATGTAGTAGTCAAGCTTAGAAAATGGACGAGGATTAAGCGTATCGGACATACTGGTACTCTCGATCCTGATGCTACAGGAGTCTTACCTTTGGCTATTGGAAAGGCGTGCCGTTTGATTCCTTATTTGCCTCAAGACAAGACCTATCTAGCACAAATACTTCTGGGACAAAAAACAACTACTGATGATATGTCAGGAACAGTGGTAGAACGCGCAGACATAGATACAGCTATCGATCAAGGAAAAATAGAAACCGCGCTTAAGAAGCTTATTGGTGATATAGCGCAAGTGCCACCGATTTATAGTGCTGTACATCATAAAGGACAGCGCCTCTACAAATTAGCTCGCGCAAGAAGCTTGCAAGCAGGCAATTTGGATACAAATTCAATTGGTAATCTAAATACTGAATTAGCCAATATTCTTGCTGATGTGAAGCAACGTATGGTGAGAATAGATAGAATAAATCTTCTCGATTTGCAATTGCCAATTATCACAATTAGAATTGCTTGTTCTGCGGGTACTTACATACGCTCTCTAGCCAGAGATTTGGGAGAAATATTAGGTTGTGGTGCGTGTCTTAAATATTTGCGCCGGGAAAAATCAGGTCCTTTTACGATTGAACAATCTTGTCATTTGGAGATGCTTGAAGAAGAGATTAAACATGATAAATTGAGAGAATTGCTAATTAATCCAGCTCAAGTTTTGGACTTAAGGATACTCGAAATAGATATATCAACAGCTGTTCTAATTTCTCAAGGTCAAACTGTAAAGCTAGAATCTGTCTGTACTGATATGCCATCCCAAGAACGAGTCCTTTTGATGTACAAACAAAGATATACGGAGCAAGAAAAGCAAATGCCAATTGCCATAGCAGGCATTACCAAAAACAGAATGCTCAAGCCGGAAGTAGTTCTCGCTGACGAAAAAAATTTCAGATAAATACGGCAATATTAACCGCTCGGGCCAACCGTATCACCGGTGCCGAAGGTTCCATTTAAATCAAAGCCTCCACTCCCATTGCCATTGCCGTTGCCGTTGCCATTGCCATTGCCATTGCCATTGCCATTGCCGCTACCACTACCACTACCGCTGCCACTGGCACCACTGCCACTGGTGCTACCGCTAGTACTGGCACTACCGCTAGTACTGGTAGTACTACCGCTAGTACTACCGCTACCGGTGCTACTGGTAGTACTGGTTGTGGTGCTGCCGCTGCCGCTGGTGGTGGTACTGCTAGCCGCGCTGTTACTAGAAGTACTACCAGAACTTGTTGTACCGCTACCACTAGGGCTACCAGTGGCACCACTGCCACTGGTGCTAGTCGTCGTGCCTGCTGTACTGGGAGGAGTGATTATCAGGGCAACGTTAGCCATTACAGCTGGTTGGTATAGGTTGACAATTGGATCAGAGTAAACACTAGCAAATTGCATTATATTTGGGCCAAGAGGGCTACCACCATTGAATTGCACGCCCATAAATAAAATCGGCGCGGGTACTCGAGCCTGTAAAATTGTGCGCACCACAACATAAGGTCCTGGAGGACCGGCGTTTTCAGGAGTCTTATCGTCTCTATAGACAGTTATCGCACTGTACGGACTTGGTATTACACTGCCAGTGGTGCTACTACTGCTTGAGGGTATATTGGCACCAGTAGTAGTTACCCATGGACCGTTAGTGCCGCCGCTAGCTGTAGTTGGTGTAGGATTGTTTGGATCACAATAATCTTCATAAACACATAGTTGACACTGCAAACTAGGGAATATTGTTGAGTTCAAGGCGCTATAGTGCGTTGCATAAGCGGCATTCATAGCATCTATTGCTTGCCCAGGTGTTCTACCCGTTCCAGCAGCTTTAGCACAATCTCGGCATGTCTTATCACAAGTATCTGCCGCAAAAATAAGAATACCCATATCGATTCCAAGGAAAGCAATTACCGCTAAGAGCCCTACCATGGATGCTAGTTCCAGTAAGGTAAAACCCTTATGGTGTTGCCCAGAAAGTTTTTTATGGGAATTATTCTTTTTTGCATTTAGTCTCATAATATATATCCAGTTTGATTTTAGTCAAAGCAAATTCGCTTTGTTTAATCGTTCTAACTACTTAATGCCAGCGGATTTTCGATTTGTTGGTCAGCCTGTATTGTCATCTGAAATGGGCTATTCAGACCAGGAACGCTAAAGAAAAATGGTACGTAAAGAAATGGCTGAATGGTACCTTGAACCGTTACCCTTAGTATAGGAACATATTGAGAGTTGTCTACAACTGAAGGAAGTCCTGCCTTCTGTGCCCCCGCTGATGATAATGGTAGCTCTGCACTAGGTATGGGTACAGTAGCAACGCTAGCTTGATTGTTAGTAGTATCTGAATGCGCTATGCCAGTTAGGATGACACTTAATTGAGGGTAGCCGTTATTGATGGCTATACCCGAAAACATTTTGGCTGTGCTATTAGCGACATTGGTGGCGTCATCCTTGATGGAAGTGTAATAAGTAAGACCGCTGCTCACGCCATTACTATAGCCGCTACTCCATTGCGATCCTTTGGCTCCAGCCATAGCTGCCTGGTTGCAAGCATACCAAAGACAAAATGCTCTTAACCCCATGGCCGCGAGATCTATTAAAGGGAAAAAAATCAGAACAAAAAGTACATAAAGAACAGCAGCATTTTCGGCTATGATTGCTCCAGCAGTCGATCTCTTTTTAATCTTTTTAGTGTTTGTATTTAACATTTAATCGCTTAACCATAATATTGATATTAAATATCTATTGAATCAATATTCAGTCATTTTAATGATTCACAATTTAATTAATGGTAAGCCCTATAGACTAGACTTGGCATTGAACAAGAAACCCTCACCTTACAATTATCATGCCTCCTTATGCACTGTCAACAAGCTTGCTTGTATTTACTTCTGGCATTGAGCTAATTGTCGCGCTATGCCGGTAAATGTACTTTCTAAGCCAGCATTAGAAGTTACTTGGAAATACTGTGAACCATTGGCACCCTTATTAGCCAAAGTAGATAAGAAATTAGATTGTGTCACTTTTATACTGCTATTTAAGGCGAGCCCAATGGAATAAATAGCAACCCCACTGCTTTGGGCAGGCGAGACGACACTGGTTTTATAGTTGCTAAATGGCGTGGAATCATCAGTTGGTATGCCATCAGTAAAGAAGATAATCGCCTTTTTAGTGCCAGGACCCAGAGTAGGAAGGGTCATGCCGGTACTAAGACCAGTGAGAGAATTTAACGAGGCAATACTGGTTAGATTGTAATATGCAACTTCTAATGCTTCTAATCCATCGGTATCGTATAGCGGACGACAATGAAATAACCCATTAAATCCTTGGTCGTTAAAATCGTTCCCTGGATTGTTAGTTTCCCAACTGTACCAATTTTGTCCTGCTACCCCATAGAATGAAGGTGCTTGAGTGGAGGGATTTCTAAAGCTATCTACGCTAGAGATGAGCGGATATCTAGGTATTTGAAAGCCGCCATTATTGAAGGCCCAACAAGTTTTCTGATTAGACGCATAGGTTGAGCGGTCATTATAAATAGTTATCCAACTGGTTTCTCCATTGGGTCCACTGGCATTCAATGCGCTGTCATAGGGCCGTCCAGTTGGGCTACCGGCTGGCCCAGACTTTAAAGTATTGCCCTTACTAGAGGTTAGAGGACTTGATAGCCAGAAATTCGGATTAGTTCCTGATAGTGGTTCATAAACATAGGCCGCATAAACGGGGGTAGGCGGTACTGCATTAGCAGGAGTAGTCAAAAGAAGACTATAATAATTGTTGGAACCACTGATACTTACGTAAGCACAGGAATAATTGCTGGTGACAGCTGGAGCAACAGAAAATCCCACCAAACCAAATGTGCAGGAGCTTGTCCCAGCCAAATTTTGAAAGAATCTATAGGCGCCATCAATAGCGGTAGCATAAGGCTGCATGCAATACATGGCTAAGCGTTGATATGCCTTTTGATAGCCATATTGGCAATCACCTATCACCGGCTGGGTCATACCTGAACCTGATTGACTGTTGCCAAAACTAAGCAAAGCCCAAGTAAAATTAGATGCTTTACCGTTGTTATCTTTATCCAGATTGCCTCTCGAGGCTTCTACCAAATAAGCAATATTGGAAAAATTGAATTTTCTGTTTACTAATCCAAATACTCCAGTGATGTCGTACTCATAAGAACAAGTAATAGACGAGTTGCCGGTGCCGGCATTAGTTTCAGCCAGGGGGATATAGTAATTTGAGTTTGGAAATTGGAAAGAGAAACCAGAAAAAGTAGTAGGGCCATAAAGCGGCTGCGTCACTGGGTAAGTGAGAGAGGTTATATTGGCCACAAGGTCAGTAAAAGCAGTGTAATTAGCATTTGTGTTTACCGAAGGCATAGAGTAGGGGTCGTAATAATACTTCAAGCTGTCGTAATTGCCACTGCTAGCAGTACCGCTCGTAGCATAATAATAGCCTGGTGAAGCATTGCCACTATATGGTCCTGGTTCATGGCCAGAAACACCGTCCCAGATATTCATACTTTGATTAACATTACCGCTGGTATAGCCATATGTAGCGCTGCTCTTAAAGCCGGCTGTATTGTTAGCAGCACTATCGGGTGCAGCACCATATTTGACCCGACAATTGCCTGGCGGTGTACCAAAATCATTGTCAAAATACGGACCCTGAAAGCCACTACCAGAATATGGGGCGGTAGTGTAATTATGATTATAAACAGTATTGGGAAGAGCAGCTGAAGCTGCTGGCCAAGGTACATAACTTCTTATAGCTATATCAAAGGCTAAGGGCGGATTAAGTTGATCAAAAGCGCTAGAGGAACTAGCATAAGCATGATAAACTGTGCCAAAAATTTTACCCATAAAGTCTAAATTCTGTGGCGGTAACACATTTACAGCAGTCCCATTTGGTTGGAAAACGTCATCATGACCAAGAACCTGCCATAACTTTCCAGCTCCAGAACCACCTCCTGGAGTGCTTACCACCTGATAAACATATTGACCTCTGCCACCATTGGCGCTATCAACAGCCCCATCACCGGCATAGCTCCAGCGTCGCTCAACAGCTGTTACCATGGTGTCATCATCCATGGAACCTGAACAATCAAATACCATAATTACCAAGAGCTTTTGCAGACCGCTTGTTGATTGAGCGGGTAAACCGACATTGCCGATCCCCAAAATATTGACATAAGGAACATAACCAAAAGTGGCTTGCACATAAACTGCCCGAGCACTACTTAATCCCGGCGATACAACAGCATAATTATCCATGGGCGAGCATAATTGTATTAATACATTGACTGTGTTCCCGCTCGGATTTGCTAAGCCAGCTGTATTGGCTGCCCAATTAATAGCAATACTATTGGCGGATGGGGCTGAACTGAAGCCTGGATCATAAAGATGGTTGCCCAGGATATTGCCCATAGCAAACATGTTCTTTGCATATTGCTCAGCTGCTAACTGGGTTGTATTGAGAAGAGTTAGATCTTGGGTCTCGTAGCTGACATCTTTTGAAGTGAGCATGGCAGAACCAGCCAAAGCAGAGGAGTCACATATGGCTGTTAATTGTCTTTGTGCCATCTGCATACGATTCATATCAAAGACAAAAAAGGCAACAGCGGTAAGAACCATCGCCAAGGCTAAACACAGCCCAATTATTGCTGCGCCACGATTATCTCGTAAATGACCATGTTGCATTTAGATTATCTTCACCCCAGAGCTTTTATTGAACTCAAAACATTATTTAACTTAAGAACTAAAACGAATGATAAGCTAAATCTGCTTGGTTCCTCAATTGTTGATTATTTCAGGATAGAGGGTATATTGACAAACTATCATGTATGGCAAAATCCTGTCAAATAATGAACATGAGAAGTACTGGTGTCTCAATGAAAAATACGATAACGGCTAAAACCTTCATTCGTGCACTTTTAATATTTGCCCTTCTGCTCTGGGCAGCTACCTATTTGTACTTAATTTCCTGTAAATCGTCCCTTCTTCTTTATGATCAAAGCCGCAACTTACATGCAACAGAGGAAAAGCTGGCTAAACAAGCTATTGAAATTGCTAGATTAAATCCCCATTCGCTCCAATTAATGCTCATATGTGAACATTTATGCCAGATTAAAGTATGCCAGAAAGAATTCTCATCAGCTAAGCAGTATTTAGCTCAATTGTTTATAATTGCTGCTGGACTTAATAATTTGGACAAACCGAGTTTGTATTTATTTGCAGGCAATATTTATAGAGATTTTGGGCAGTTTTGCCAGGCGCAAGCATATTGTCAGAAGTCCTTATCTAGCAGTGATCATTTGCTTTCCGGCAATAAGGTTCAAGACACTCGCATTAATGAGACTAAAGCCCTAAACAGTTTAGGGGTTCTCTATTTTCTTTTAGGGCAAAAAGGCGCAAATAAGCAAGAGCGCTGGAAAAACTATTCGCTTGCTAAAAGCTATTTCGAGCAGGCTAGTCAAATGCTTCCGTTGCTATCAGCAAATGAAACTGTCTGTTTGCGCAAAACAATTGAGACTAATAGAGAGCAGTGTTTAGTGGAATTGAAATTTCTTGATTAACTGAGAAAAGCCATCGCGATAATTGAAGGCAATTAAAGCATTTAAGTCAGATGGTTCGATGAATAGAACATAGGTGAAAATCATAATCCACTCGAATTGTGGGATATTCATGGTCCAGTCAATCATAAGATGCATCATTATTCCAGCAGCAATGACATAATAGCGAAGTGGTTTTATCCAGATCAATGTACACAGGCTGAACTCAATACCAAGAGTGGCCCAGGTGAGCAATTTGCAGGTCCACAAATGGTCGAATATATAATTGATCGAAAAACGATGCATTTCTACCATGCGCGAACTGAAATAAACCGCGCTTCCGTTTTGCCATGTAATACCTGTAATTTTTTTCAAAAATGCTTGTGCATATAATAATGACATATTGATTTGCATAAGCCGCTGTGCCCAAGGTGCTACCTTAGGGTCTGCTTCTTTTTTATCTTGAGACTCTTTCTTTTTCTTAAGCCAATGATCAAGAGACAAACTCAATCCAGCAGGAGAAAACATTAACCAGAAACACAGCAGCCGCATAAAATTATCACCGCTATTGATAATGAGATAGTCGCGGGCGTGAAAACTGATTAGATAGAAAAATACGATTATGGAGCTAATCCTTGTTAGAAAGCCTAATGTAAGGCAAACTGCAGCCACTATGAAAACAGTAAAAATAGTTACAAGCCACAAATCATTGTTAGGTAAGAAGTTGAGAATGTTAAAGCGAATAAAAGGCTCCCAGCTGTTAATTGTGTCGGCAGCAACAATACCGTCTTTACCAAACCAAATGAAGAAGTCTGGTATTAAAAGCAATGCATATTGAATTAGCAATAGTCCCAATAAGATACGGAAAAGCGCTAAGGGTCTGGTTGACATTGGTTTAAACCAGAAGCTATTCCAGCCAGAGATTATAGCGTGATTAATTATCTTGCAAGTTTGTAATAGCATACTACTTTTGTTTTAGGTCGTTTGCTGATACTTGGTAGGTAAATATATTGGTTAGTACAGGCTGTGCCGGGTGGGCTTTTTCAAACTTTGTTTTTTGTTGATCTGGTGCAGGGATGTTTTGCTCAAGCATATAGAGAGAAATCAAATCGGGCTCATTGTTAGGGCAGTGATGCATGCGAGCTATATAACGAGCAAAATCGGGCAAAAACATTTTAAAGGCTGGTTCAACTATATTATCGCTGCCATATTTGCGATACCGCTCTTTAAACATAGATTGGATTAGTCCCAGCCGCTCCATCCTTGGATATGTCCATATAGCAGTAGATTGGTCATGAAAGGTAATAAGAGCAAATATATGCCGATTTGTTTTTCTTGGGTAAGGGGCAAACATTGAATAGTCCTGATCCAGTCCAAGAAATATCATGTATCCCTTAAAGATGTTCATGGCTGCTAACAATTGAGGGTTAACTGGAAAGAGCCAGACAATAATGAGAAATAAATGGAGAATTATAAAGGCATTAATTAATAGATGCATTGTGAAAGGCGATAATGCCAGGCTTTATTCTAATAACCCTAAGTCATTGGTTGATAGTGGGAAGATAATCAAGTACGTCAGCAATTACATGTGCTTCTTGTAGTTTCTTTTGATTTTCTAAACAGAAGCGGAGTAATAAATAGCCCCTTCTCATATCTCCGTGGGCAGTAACATTTGGAAAGGCGATTGCATAGGCTATGCTTCTTCTTGCCAATGGCTCAGCTAAATCAAACTTACCCAGCTGTACAAGGGAACCCGCTGTAGTTCCTAGGGCTTCGAACATAGCCCTGTGCTGCCTGGGACTACTAGGCAGCGTGCTTAGCATATTCATTGCTTCATGCAGAGGGTGAAGTGACTGTGTATATTTCCTGTTGCCATGCAATGCTATACCATATCTCAATAAGCAAACGGCAAGTTCGATGCTATCCTGGTCATCTTGCTTAGCTTGCGGTAATATACTGCTTAATAATGCTTCTGCTTCGGAAAACTTGCGCTCAGCAATTAATTTTGCTCCCAGTTTTGAGCTCGCCACCCAATTAGTGCCCGTGCCAGCTAGGTGCGACTTTTTTTCTCTTTTAGTTTTTACTTTAGCGTCTTTTGTCTTAGTATCTTTTGCTTTGGTATCGTTATCCTTAATATTTTTATCCTTAATATTTTTATCCTTAATATCTTTGTCTTTAATATCTTTGTCTTTAGCATCCTTTGCTGCGGCAGGCTGACAACAACTATTGATAACAAACTGCAATGAAGAATAATGAATCAATGCTAAGACCAACATTGACTCTCCCAATAGGACAATTATGCCGATGTATCTAAATATCTGCCTCATTCTTAATTCGTTCTTGCCATGATTCACACGCCTGATCACTAATACTAGAAAACATATTAACAAAATGCCCTGACCAGTACTAGTAAAACAGCATAGCAGAAGCTTGTCATCATCCTCTTGATTAGTGCGCTCCTATATGGCTTTAGGTAAAGTCATGATTATTTATTTGCCAAGTATAATAAGTGAGCTAGAGCGAAGATGTAATAGTATTTCCAAGGGCTAGCAATTTTGGATTGGGGGCAACATGGTAGTGAATGCGCTAACAAGAATAGAATGCGACTCTATGGGGGAAATGGAAGTACCGGTTGGCGCATATTATGGTGCCAGTACACAAAGAGCGGTTCTTAATTTTCCTATTAGCAATTTGCGCTTTCAGCGCTCTATTATTCGTGCCCTTGCCCTGATTAAATATTATGCAGCTGAAGTAAATCAAGAATGTGGAGATTTAGAAGAAAAGCAAGTGAAAGCAATAAAA
>Ga0207034_1025_pt2 | contig 29168 bp, 29 predicted proteins | sample Alteio_BWMinCont_36_FD_153269 | JGI IMG/M metagenome (GOLD analysis project Ga0207034, IMG submission 153269) | Enriched cells from forest soil in Barre Woods Harvard Forest LTER site, Petersham, Massachusetts, United States -... | ecosystem: Environmental > Terrestrial > Soil > Temperate forest >...
ATCCAAGCGAACCTGGGAGCATCAAGTCCGCCAATACTCCAATGAGCCCGTAACAAGTCGAGAAACGTCATGAGAGGGCAGTCCTCATCGAGCAGCACGAATTCTGAAACCGGGGACGGTACTCAGGCGCTAAAGATACTACACACTTGATGATTCACGCTGAGGATAATCCTGGCTTCGAGCGGCCTATTCAATACAAGAATCCGTTATGCTTTCAATAACTTGAGCCGCTCTGATCTGTAAATTTGCTTAGCTTTGGTCGCTAATGATACCGCAGCGTTGGCAGATGAAAGATCGATCCCACACCGCGAATTGTCGTCAACAGGAAGTGTGGGTTGGAATTCACAACAGCATGGAGCAGTACAAGACTGCGTTCACTCAAACGGAGCGAGCGGCGCGAGAACTGCTTGCGCAAATCGCACAGCATGTAGATTCCCACCTGGAACTCACAAAACGCGGTTATGGAGAAATAGTAAAGATTGCGGACGAGCATTTCGCTCAGGTGACTCAGAAGCTGGGCGCATCGGTGGACGAACTGGACGAACACCTCCAGGACCTTACGGAGTCACTGGAAAAGGCGAGGGGGAGAACAGATGGCAACCGGGCATGAAAATACAGGCCTCGCGAGTTCCCTTACCGATTTGATGACCTCTCTCGCTGTTATCTTCATTTTATTGCTCGTCGCAATGCTAAATAATGCGCGGCAACAAACAGAAGGAACCAAGAGCCAGGTGTTGTCTAGGCTCGAGGACGCTTTGAAGATCTTCCAGAAAGAAGGAGTGCAGGTCAAAACCGATCCCAAAGACCCTTTGGGACTCTTGGTCGTAGTTCCTGAGGGACTATTAAGGTTTGCGCAAGGCAAAGCAGACATTCCTCCCTCTGGAAAAGAATTTGTTCAGGAATTCATCCCTAAGTTCGTTGCGACTGCCTGCTCAGCCGACCTAAGACAAGGGATCAATTCAATTGTCGTCGAGGGACACGCAAGCTCGGAGGGCGATGAAAAGCTGAATCTTAGATTGAGCCAAGCCCGTTCAATGTCTGTAGTTCAAGACAGCTTGGATGTCCTCGATATTGCGACCAACGGCAACGCATCCGACGACCATAAGTGTTTTGTTGAATTTGTTTCCGCAACGGGCAGGGGGAGTGCAGAACCGGTCGAAGTGGATGGTACGGAAGATAGGTCACTGAGTCGGCGCGTCGTTTTCAAGATTAGAGTGAAGTCTCTGGAACAAAGAGGATTTGAGACCAAATTGGGGATATCAGATCTGAAGCCAGTGGTGCAATGAGAGATGGAGACACCTGGACCTGGCGTCGGTTTGCTTGAAGCGGTGAGATTGCTTCAAGTGTCTGCGCGGGAGCTTAAGGCAGAGGTTGAGGGTCCCAACTCTCCCTCGACAGAACCATTTCGACGCCTTTCTAAGGTTATCGAAGCGCTTGGGCAAACGAGGTCCGCGCGTCCGGTCCGTTGCCCAGACGAATACGTGAAACAGTGGGATGAAGTAGTGGCAGGAAATCGTGAAACTCTAGATCCACGCGCGGTTCGGTTTTTATGTTGGAATCCCATCCTTGCGACTGATCGAACTTTTCAATACTTTCTGGATCGTTCCGAATCGGTACTCAATGCCCGGTCAATACAAGGATTGATTAGCTGCTGCCATTCGCGATGGTCGGTCCAATTCGCGGCAAGCCAGGTGGTCGCAAGAGTTCTTGATCGGCTCAATCGGTACTCCGGGCCTAACCGCCTACTCCAAAAGTGGAAATCCCATGCTGGGATGATTCTCGGTGTCAGCGCGCACGAGATGTTTGGGCAGGAACTCATTAAAGAGGGCGTTAGTGTCGAACAGTATTGCCATTCCTGGGGAATTTCAGCCGAGGCCTCGCCCTTCGTACAGATGGCAATTGAGCACGGAGCCAAAGCGTGTTTGGATGAAGTTGACCGAGTTGTTCGAATGCGAGAGCTACTTTTCCAGGAAATCCTACCGTGGTCTGGGTGGATGCCAGATCCGCTGAAGAAGTCGATGAGCCGATTGATTCTCGTATCTCCGAAAACAAAACCGGAGTTGATTGAACCAATCACGCGACTGGTATTGAGTGACCGCCGATTTGGTGATCCGAGACTTCGACACAATCAGAACAATTGGTTAGGGATCGACGATGCTGCGCGCCGCATGAAGGAATGGTTATCCACTGCAGATATTACATTTTTCTTTGAACATGTTCTTCCCAAGGGGAAGGACCCTCATGGCCGGAAGTCATTTTGGCTGCGCTTTGTCGGCTGTCGAGGACTGGTGTCGCGACCTCTGCTTAATGAGGTCGATAAGTTTCGCCTTAGACAGATTCTTCGAGAGAAAAAGGAAGAGGTCACTCACTTTGGAGAGATAGATGGCAATACAAGCGCGTTCCTTTTGGATTTCGGCCCCATATTTGTCATTGAATTCAGCGCCGTCGGAAATGCCTGTTACGTTTACGAAAAACGAGCTGCCGCAGAGATGGTCCCTGATCTGTGGACTCTGCAATCTTTCCATGTCCCTGACCTGAAAAGCCGCTCCAACGCAACTGCCTGGGTGATTCACAAGAAGCGTCGGTTCATTTGGCAACGTAATGGGTGGGAAGAAGAGATGGAAGGAATTCTCGCAAGATACGGCATTCGTGCGGTCTCGTGATATGAGCGAAAACAAATGGAGAATCGCTGAACCGTGTGAGGGCCTAATTCTATGGGCCGAACAAACAGGCGTATGGGTACGAACTCTTTCCGGCGTTCTCACTGATGCGCACCAGCTCCGAGCCTATCCCGCCAGGACCCGGCTGGGTAGATTGCTCCCTACGGTAACTTTGCAGCTAATCGAAATGGGGTTGGCAAGCCTCGAAGATGGTGGCATTCGAATTAGTCATGAAGAGTTCTCCTGCCTTGAGCAAGCTCATAACATCGATGCCTTTGACGGAATCGTTCCCTGGGCTCCCCTAACTGTTGAATTAGAGACCAGTGGTTGGCCAGGAAATAGTTCTTTTCGCTATTTCATCAGGTTTTATGCGGGTCGCCATCTCGTGGAACCGGACCGGGTGGGATGCTTCGTCCGGTATGGAGGTGCTCTTTACCGCTTGGACCCCCAAACCCATAGCCTCGTCGAGGTGATCGAGAATTTTAACCAACTGCCTGATGAGAGGAAGGCAGGGAAAGAAGCGTTCATTCGATTTTCGCAGGTCAAGGACCTGGCTGAGGGGGTGGGTGCACAACTGGACGAATTTCTTCTTCGCGAGCGCGTGATTGTCCCCTCGTCAATCAGCGTTGACATTGTCCCTGAAACGGGAGATCGAATCTCTTTTGCCCCCAAGATCGACGGAGTACCGCCAGATGCCCTACGGGAAGCTTTCATGGCTTCTGACGACATCGAGGAAGTCTACTCGATGGATGACAAAGCAGGGGGCCGCATCCGCGTGGTTCTGGACGAGACCCAGCGCGAGGTCTTAAGGCGGATGCAGCGCGTGCGCCACCTGGGGGGCGCTAAGCGTGCGGAAGTGTTGAGGGACCCGCACAGTGTATTCGACGGTGTGGCAGGAGCTGTGAACATCGGATTCGGGCCTCGCGTTCAGGGGGTTGGAGATTTCCCCTTTGTGGCGCGGCCTTATTTACAGGGTAGCCCGTCAGGTGTGTTCGATGACCCCGAACGCGCGGATCGCTCTGAACGGGGAAAACTCAACGCCGGTGTGAAATGCCGGTACGTCGGTGGGTTTGAAGAAGATGTCGCCTTTGGTTCGCGAGAAGAGTTGTTGCGGTTCTACGACGATATCAAAAACGCCGCAGAGTCTGGCCGCGGGTTCGTCAATCTAAAAGGCAAATCAATTCTATTAGACGACGAGTTTGTCCGGGCAATGGACGAACAGATCAAGCGACTGACACCCAAACCATCGAAGATGGCAAAAAAGGAGCCTGCCGCTCGCAAATATCTATTGATCTACACAAATGAAAATGAGCTTGAATATCAAGAGGCGACTGAAGTTGATCTCGCAGATTTCAAGTTTGAGCTACCAAAGTCAATTCATCAAAACAAATTGCAAGAGCATCAGCAACTGGGCCTTGATTGGCTGCAGCGGAACTTTCTCTTGCAACGACACGGGTGTTTGTTAGCTGACGACATGGGATTGGGAAAGACTCTGCAGGTGTTGAGCTTTCTGGCTTGGGCAATTGAACGGGGAGAAATAGCGCGCGGGAGCAGTAATTCCGATATCGGGCCGTGGGACCCAATCTTGGTGATTACTCCCGTAACCTTACTTGAGAATGAGACCTGGATTGAAGACATGCGCAAGTTCTTCTCGGGACAAGGAGCGATATTCCAGCCTTGGCTATTGTTACATGGCATGAAGTTGCGTGAGTTTAGGCGCAAGGACCTTAAAGGGCGAGAAACGGAAATCGGCGAACCGTTTCTAGACCTGGAGCGGCTTCGACAATTCCGAGTGGTTTTCACCAATTACGAGACGGTCGTGAACTATCAACATTCCTTCGCCAAAATGAAGGACCATTGGTCATTCGTTGTGACAGACGAGGCTCAGGAATACAAGACACCCAATACGAAGATTTCGCACGCTTTGAAGAGTCTCAATCCGCGTTTCAGGATCGCCTGCACAGGAACTCCCGTTGAAACGCGACTTCTTGATGTGTGGAACATTTTCGATTTCCTACAGCCGGGACAATTGCTGGGAAGCGCGAAGGAATTCACGGCTAAATATGAGCGACCGATTGACCACAATGTTGATGGGCCGAGGGAGCCGCTAACTACCCTTCGAGCGCAACTTCGTTATGGAAGCCGAAGTGCGTTTGTCTTGCGGAGAGATAAGACAAGTCTCAGCGGCCTACCTCGAAAAAGTGAGCACGTGCTCGAATGTGAGCTATCAGCAGATCAGAGAGAGTGGCATGTGGACCTCATTCAGCGGGCGCGGGAAGGTGGATCGGGCAACCATCCGTTTGGTCTATTACAACAACTGATGATGGTGTATCAGCATCCTTCGCTCGTCCCATCTTATCAACCACCATTGCCAATAGATGCAATCAACCAGTGCCCGAAATTGGCGGTAACTGTGGAATGTTTGCGAAACATTCGCTTGCGCGGAGAAAAGGTCTTGCTCTTCACGAGAAGCCTGAATATGCAGGATATTCTCGCCAGGGTTATTGAATCCGAATTCGGCATCGAAGTTGACATTCTAAATGGACAAGTGACGCGACAAGGAGAGACCAAAGGGCTAAGACAGACGCGCAGAGGCATGATTGAGCGCTTCAGAGCTAGTGAAGGGTTCAATGCTATGGTTCTTTCCCCAGATGTTGCCGGAGTTGGCCTGACGCTAATAGAAGCAAATCATGTCATTCATTATGGGCGCTGGTGGAATCCTGCGAAGGAGTCACAGGCGACCGACCGAGTATACAGAATTGGACAGTCGCGGGAAGTGCATGTTTATTACCCCATTGCTAAGGACCCTAAGAGAGCTTTTGAAACCTTCGATGAGAAGCTCGACGCGGTGATTCGGCGTAGACGGAGCTTGGCGTCGGAGTTCTTGGCACCGATGCCCAGTGAAGAAGATCTGCAACGAGAGCTCTTTGAAACCGTTGTTGGAACGCCAGCCGCATCCGAGGCTGTAAGGAACCTCACTTCGGATGATGTTCGATTGCTTCCGTGGGAGCGATTTGAGGCTTTGATCGCCTTATTAGAAGAAAAACGCGGAGCGCGTGCGATTCTAACTCCTCGTTCTGGAGACGACAAAGCGGATGTCCTCGCGGTTCGGGGGCGTGAGCTGCGCCTGATTCAATGTAAGCACAGTTTATGGAGTGCTCAGGTAGACGCTGACGTTGTTGCGGAAATAATAGGGGGCATGGATTTGTATCGAGTGCGCTACATGCGCAATATCCCTTCAGCTGTGAGCCTCATGCCTGTCATCGTTAGCAACGGAACTTTTACTACAATGGCCAGAGCTGAAGCTAGCAAACGTGATGTACAGCTCGTCGGCGATCTAGAATTGTGGAATCTGCTGGCCGAGAGTCCATGCACACGCGCAGAAGTTGAGGCTTCAGAAAATCGCCGTCTCGAAACGATGAAAGACGTACAGGCAGGTTTGGTGAATGCCTTCAAGAAGTGATGGCTGTGATGAGTGTCTGAGTTGCAAGTGCGGGTTGGTGACGAGCAGAACACGTCAGCAGATACGGTGCTCATCGGGAGCAGTCTGATAGGCAAGAGATTCAAGCTACGTTCATTTTATTGCATTCTTGACGCACATGAAAACCGAGCCGTCAGGCATTCGTTTATCAGCAACAGACCTCAGCAATCACCTGGCATGCCGACATCTGACTACCCTGGATTTGCAGGTAGTGCGTGGCGAAAAGCGGGCACCGGCCTGGGCTGCACCAGACCTTGCGGTCATTCGGGAACGCGGTGAGCGACACGAAACATCCTACCTTGCCTACTTGGCGCAGCAGAAAAGGCTGGCCGTAGTGAATCTCGCTGAGATCAAGGGCGAGAAGGAGCTCTTAGATGAAACGCGAAGGCTGATGGAGCAGGGTGCGGAGATTATTGCGCAGGGTGCTCTAGCCGACGGCGACTGGTTTGGGCGGCCAGATGTGTTGCGGCGTGTAACGAAGCGGGGCGCTGGATGGGATTGGTCGTACGAAGTGGTTGATACGAAGCTGGCACGGGAAACCAAGGCGGCTACGATTTTGCAGCTCTCATTGTACTCGGAGCTGCTGGAAAAGATGCAGGGATGCAGTCCGGAAAGGATGTGGGTGATTCCTCCTGGTGCGGATTTTGCGGGCGAAGCATATCGCGTGGCGGAATACGCGGCGTACTTCCGATACGTGAAATATCGGCTTGCGCGGGAATTGCAGAACGAAGGGGGGAGGGAGACGTATCCAGAGCCAGTAGCACACTGCGACGTGTGCCGGTGGTTTCGCGAGTGCGATGGGCAGCGGCGCGGGGATGATCATTTGTCGTTAGTGGCAGGAATTCGGCGTCAGCAGCGGAACCAGTTGGAAGAATGGGACACGGCGACGATGGCGAAACTCGCGGTATTACCGATGCCGCTGAAGCAGAGGCCAAAACACGGCTCCCGAGAAGGATTCGTGCGAGTGCGGGAGCAGGCCCGCGTGCAGGTGACGGGACGCACTGAAAACAGGCGGGTGCATGAAGCACTGTTGCCCCTTGCCGAGGGAATGGGCTTTTGCAGACTGCCGGAGCCCTCGGCGGACGATGTCTTTGTTGATTTGGAAGGCGACCCGTTCGTGGCCGAATCGGGACTCCAGTATCTTTTCGGGTTCATTTTCAGGAATGCGGAAGGCCAGCTGAGTTACGAAAAGAGATGGGCATTAAATCGCGAGGAGGAGAAGAACGGCTTCGAATGGCTCGTGGACGAGATTACGCTGCGCCAGGGGGCGAATCCACGGATGCACGTGTATCACTTTGGAGCGTATGAGCCGGGAGCACTAAAGCGATTAATGGGAATGTACGCGACGCGAGAAAACGAGATCGATCGGATGCTGCGAGCGGGGGTGCTAGTGGATTTGCATCAAGCATTCAAGCAAGGCATGCGGGCAAGTGTGGAAGAGTACTCACTGAAACAGGTGGAAGCATTTTACGGATTCGAGCGGAGGACACCGCTAGATGAATCGCGCGTAGCCATGCGGTACGTGGAACACCGACTGGAGTTGGGGTGGAAAGATGTAGAGTTGCCGGACTCTGTTCGCGAAGTAATGGAGGGATACAACCGCGAGGATTGCCTTTCCGCCTCGGGCCTGCGGGATTGGCTTGAGGAGGAACGACGGAAATTGCTGCAGAACGGAACGACTGTGCCAAGACCTCCAGAAAAGAGTGGAGATCCTTCTGAGAAGTTACGGGACAAATTGGACAGAGCAGAGGCACTCACGCAGCAACTCTGCGACGGCATTCCAGTCGATCCAGAAGCGCGGTCCTATGAGCAGTCGGGTCAGTGGTTGCTGGCGCAACTTTTGAGCTGGCATCGTCGGGAGGACAAGAGGGCGTGGCAAGAAGGCTACCGGCTCGCCGATTTGGATGATGAAGATTTACTTGATGAGCGATTGGGCCTGACTAAGTTGCGTTTCTTGAAAAGAGTCGATGTTGGGAAACAAGTGCCAACAGATCGTTATTCGTTTGACCTACAAAGGACCAACGTGCGAGTCGGCAAAGATGTGTACTTCGGAGACGAAAAAATCGGTGAAATAGCCGCCATCGACAACACTAATGGGGTCGTGGAAATCAAGAAGACAAAGAAAACCGCCGATGTTCATCCGCCCACGGTCTATATGTGGGACTCTCCACTACCGACGGACGGGCAGGCCGGGTCCCTGTACCGGATGGGCCAATGGGTTGCGGCAAATGGAGTCGATGCGTTCGGGCGCTACCGCGCCGGACGCGATTTGTTGCTGCGAAAGCCGCCGCTTCTGCTGGAAGGAGAGAAGCTGCAACCCCTGGCTTCGGAGAAGCCCGAAAACACCGCGACCCGGATTGTGCTTGCGCTAGGGGATTCGGTCTTTGCGATCCAAGGCCCCCCCGGATCGGGAAAGACGTATACGGGCGCACGGATGATTTGCGAATTGGTGAAGCGAGGAAAAAAGATCGGTGTAACAGCACTTAGCCACAAAGTGATTCGTAACTTGTTGGACGCGGTAGTTGAGGCCGCACAGGAAAAATGTGTGGCCGGAGTACGATGCATGCATCGCGAGACTAGTGGCGAGGAAAGCGACGGAGTTGCGGTGGCGAAGAAGAACAACGACGAAGCGCTAGAGGCACTGCGCTCCGGCAAAGCCAATGTTCTCGGCGGAACGTCGTGGCTGTGGTCGCCGGAGCCATCTTTCGAAGCGATAGACGTTCTATTCATCGACGAGGCAGGCCAGATGTCCTTAGCAGATGTTCTTGCGGTGTCGCAAGCGGCCAAAAAGCTGGTCCTGCTGGGCGATCCTCAACAACTGGAGCGGCCTTTGAAGGGAAGCCACCCGGACGGGGCCGAGAAATCAGCCCTAGAGCATCTGCTGAATGGGCGGAAGACCATTTCGGAGGATATGGGCTTTCTACTGCCTGAAAGTTGGAGACTCCACCCAGAGGTCTGCAAGTTTACTTCATCCGTTTTTTATGAGGACAAGCTGAGTTCGCATCCGATTGCGCGGAGCAGAGTTTTGGAAGGACACGCATGGCTGAGTGGTGCGGGACTGTGGTTTGTTCCCGTCAGGCATGACGGGAATCGGAACTCGTGTGCAGAGGAAGTGGAAACAGTAGCGCAGATTGTGGAAGGATTGTTGAAGCCGGAAGTGAAATGGTTCTACAGGGCGGGTAACAGTCGTCGCCTGACGGAAGACGACATCTTGATCGTGGCGCCATATAACGCGCAGGTGGCGGATTTGTCGCTGCGGCTCCCGAAGATGCGGATCGGAACCGTGGACAAATTTCAGGGGCAGGAAGCACCTGTTGTGATCTATTCGCTGACGACATCGTCGCCGGAGGATGCACCGCGAGGAATGGAGTTTCTTTATAGTATGAACCGCTTGAATGTCGCAACTTCACGCGCAATGTCGAACGTGATTGTCGTCGGGAATCCACGGCTTTTTGAGCCCGAATGTCGCAGTCCTCGTCAGATGCAACTCGCGAATGCATTTTGTCGATTTGCTGAAATGGCGCGCGGCGTAGAATAGCCGATTTTCCCTGACTGTTGTGCAGGTGCACACCCATTGCTAAATGGGTGAGGCAGGTAGAATCCTACTTTTATGAATCAACTTGGTAGCGCTTTTATCAGCGGCTGTCAGTTGGCAATCAGGCAGGCTGTACATAGCTGGCGGGCTTCGGCATCTCTTCCCTCAACCGTGTTTACAGCTCGCTACACCTGCTTGGTGGCAAATTCTCGAAGGCGTGTGAAATGCACGATTTTCTGGATCGTTTGAAGCGTAAACACTTTCCCACGCGTTGCGATAAGCAGCTTCTTCATGTCCTCCCGGCGCTGTTTAAACCCCCTTCCCGCTATGCACTCGATCACGTCGTAACGGGGTCCTTGCTTCGGAGTGCGGTCGCGCATGCTCATAGTGTAGAGATGCTGAACCCGTGTGACCTTGTCGCGAGCTGTGCCGTCGTCTTCCGCCAGCTTTGCCTCGATGACAATTTTTGGATTGAATTCATCGGGGATGATGAAGTCCGGTGCCTGCTCAAATCCCTTGACACGCTCGGCGCGCTTTGTTTTCCGGGCGCTGATGCCATGCTCATGTAGTACATCTTCAATCGCAATTTCCACCGTCTGCCCGATAACATCGCTGACCGAGTCCTGATGCCCTGCAAATGGCCGTCCGAGGAAACGGGACCTCCGCTGTTGACCATCATCGCGCTAGGACGACGTGGCGGCGCGTGTTGGCATTGCGATCTGCGAATTCGCTGTTGCCTGGGGTCCAGGTAGTCCGTAATCGGAATCGGCGAGCGCGTGACCACCAACGATCAAATCGATTGGCGCATCGTACTTGCCCATGACGGATTCCACGAAGACCATGCCCGAATGCGGAGAGTCCAGCACCTTCTGCAAGTCGTTGCTCGTCTGAACGACGTAGGTTTCCGCCTTCTTGTCACGAGAGAAGACGTTTGGTAATTCCGAATACCGCCAGTTTGCGACGTCGTTGTACTTGGCGTCCTTACCGAGAACGGCTCTCTCTACTGTGTATCCGGCATTGTTGATCAGGAAAATGAACGGCGTAAGGCCGTGCCGCATGACGGTCGAGAGCTCTTGCACGGTCATCTGGAGAGAGCCTTCTCCAGTAAGCAAGATGTGACGCCGCCCGGGAGAAGCGAGAATGGCTCCGAGCAGTGCGCCCGTCGCATAGCCGATGGAACACCAGACAAAAGCGCCTGTGATATAGGTGCAGGAGTCGGGCAGCGTGAGCCGCCCCATACCTGCGCTCGATGCTCCGTCTTCGACAACGAGCACGTCTCCGGGACGGAGAAAACCCTGTATCGCCTTCCAATATGCGTCTTGGGTGAGGGGATCGTTTGATGGAACGAAGGCAGACTGCCTCGACGGGGGAGCCGGCTGCTTCTTCGTGACGACCTCTGAAGACGAGTCAACTAAGGACTGCAAAAGCTCCGCAATATAAACTCCCTGATAATTCTTCTCCGTGGAATCCACCGAGGCGGAATTCAGGTGGATGGCGGAAGCGGGCAGTTTCGCGGTGAAAAAACCAACCGTCGTTTCGATACGCCTGTAACCAACGGTCAGCAGACAATCGCTTGTTTCAATGGCCTCGCGGGTTGCGGGGGCGCTTGCCATACCACCGTAGGTTCCCAAGTATTGAGGGGAACTTTCAGGGACGGCGCCTTTGGCACAGTTCAGCGTTGCGACCTGCATTTGAAATCGTTCGGCGAGTTGCATGACCTGTCCAGAGACGCCGAAGCGGATCGCATCGATATCCAGCAAAAACGCAGGCGATTTGGCGGCATGTAGTCGCTTCAGAATCATCTCGGTGCAGCCTTTCAGGCTTTCCCGGTCGCTGGGGAGCATTTCGAGTTTGAGGGGAGCGTCGGGCGCATCGACATCGAGATAAGAGATGTCGGAGGGCAATTCCAGGTAGACGGGAAGTTTTCGGCGCCACGACGTCAGAATGAGGCGATCGATCTCGGCAACGGCGTTCTCAGGAGTGAGGCGGGCCTGGGCGGTGGTCACCTCGCCAAAAATCCGAAGCAAGTTACCTTTTTCCGGATCGGCGAGAGTGTGGTGCATCAGGTCTCCACGTTGAACGGCGCGCAGGGGAAGGGAGCCACAAATCAAGATCACGGGCACGTGTTCGCTGTATGCGCCGGCGATGCCGTTGATCGCGCTAAGAGCTCCGACGCCATACGTCACACTCATGGCGCCGAGGCCGTTGATTCGGCCATAGGCATCGGTCGCGTAGGATGCATTGAGCTCGTTGCAATTACCGATCCACGCGGGTTCTCCGCGGTCTTCCAGTTGCTGCATTAGCTCAAGGTTGTAGTCGCCCGGAACACCAAAAATGTGCTTGATTCCGACTTCTTGGAGACGACGAAGCAGGAAATTTCCTATCGACTGTCTCATTCTCGTTCCTCCTCTGACACGTACGAAATTGAGCGGATTCCTAGTCGTCTAAACTACCCAGGCCGGCCCGGCCCGCGAATGCCTTTGGGGAAAAGCGGTGGGCCTCGTCAGCCTAGACTCTACTACCAGGTAGTCGCTGTGGGTACCCGGCCTGTGGAAAAACTCCGATCGAGAATTTACTTCAACTCCCGACAAAGTCGGCCAGCGTGTACCTTTCCCGCGACGCCGATCATGACGGCGCATCCGTCTCCAGACCGATGTGATCATTGACTGCATCACGAAATCGCTGCTTGCACCCGAGGTATCGCTCTGTCGTCTGGATTGAGACATGACCCAACAGGAACTGAATTTGTTCCAGCTCTCCTCCCGCCTGATGGCATAGTCGTGCACAGGTCCGTCGCAAGTCGTGCGGTGCGATCGTTGCCAAACCACAGCTTTTCGCATTTGCCTTTACGATTGCCCAAATCACCTTGGGCGTAAAGCCGTCTCCCCAGATTCTCCCTGCCTTATTGATGGAACGCAGCAATGGACCTGCGTTGATGCCGGCTCCAAGGCTCCAACTGTCGACCGATTGCTTCACCCATGCCGGAACAGGAATCGTCCGGATATGGCCGCCTTTTCGTCTCAAGTCCGCGATCACCCAGTGGCCTTCCCGAACCTGAAAATCCTCGAACCGTAAGGTCGTCACTTCGGCCCTCCGGAGACCGCAGCCGATGAGAAGCGAGAGCAAAGCACGATTGCGTCGGCTGCGGAGAGTGTCAGCGCTTTCCGCGCCCAACAACTTCTTGCCTTCTTCCGCGGTCAGCCAGTTTCCTACACGTACTCCCAGCCTTCGGACACCCTTCACGCGACGTATGCCTGCCGCGAGGTCAGGGCTGAGGAAGCCCGCAATCCGACGCTTCATACGCCAGCCGGCGTATCGCCGCCAACCTCAGGTTGATCTATGGGTGCTGTTCGAGGGCAATGCGGTATCGTGTGACCACCGTCCTGTTGAAGGCGAGTCGAGGCTCTGAGCAGTACCAGTCGATGAATTCGCGAATCGCATGATCGTAGGAGCGCTTTGAACTCGCCGACGTCAGGCTGTTCATAACTGCAGATTTCGATTGTTCAAGATCCGGCAGCTTCAGGACGGTTTTAGGGGTTCGTCTGTGTTTGCTTTTCGCCATGGAATGCGGCCTCCAATTGCCGTGGCGAAAGCATTATTCTGTGCTCGATTTCCTGACCAGCAGCGCGTTTGTGAGGACTCATCTGGCGTCGCTTGCGAAAAGACGAGAGCGCGTCTGTTGAAGTCATCGCGCTTTCACCACGTGTGCCGTTTCATCTTGGCAAAGTGAAGAGCTCGACGAGCGCCCTCACACGCTCTTTCTGACGGCTGCGCGGAAATCGCTTGGTTCTTGTCAGCTCGGCGATACCATGGAGGCCCGCCCAAAATAGTTCCGATATAACCTCTGGCTTCGAGCTCTGCCCCCGAAACAACTCCAGGAGTTGAGAAAACGCGAAATGCAGTTCCGGAGGAGTAGCCCGGTCATCGAATGGTACGCTCAGGCTGAGCGAAAACATCACTTCATACAGTGCGGGTGAAGATGCGGCGAACTCCAGATAGGCGGCCGCGACCGATTCGACCGCACCTCCACGCTTAGCACGTTTCCGTGCCTTCTCCAAAGCCAGGCCTATCTCCTGGAAACCCTCGATAGCAACCGCGGTGAGAATCCCCTTGCGGCTTCCAAAATGAGCGTACAAGACGGGTTGGCTGTAGGAAATTTCATCGGATAGCCGCCGAACGGTTACGTTGGACCACCCTTCAAGCTCCGCGATTCGTCGTGCGGCGCTGATAATCTGTGCCCGGCGGGCCTGCCGGTCACGCAGTTTTCGCTCCGCAATTCGGTTCGCTGCCAGCGTTGTTGCCATCGATAGGAAGTATAGCACTGCTAGGATCATCGCTCGGCTGACGGTTGAAACTTTTCCGGATGCATGGCATCATACATAGCGGTGCTAGATGTTATAACAAGGAGATGTTTTATGAACAACGCTATTCCGCTCGCCGTGGCGGCTCTCGTAGCCGCCGGGATCATTGTTATCGGTTGTTTCTACCTTGTATCTCCTGAACGAATCTTAGGCACATTTGGTCTGAAGCCGCCTGCATCCGACGCCGACACTCGTGCCTGGCTACGCCCTAAAGGAGTTCGGGATGTCGTAGCCGGTTTGGTCGTGCTGGCAATGATGCTGACCGCAGACACGCGGTTGGTAGGCATAGCTCTACTCGTTGAAGCCGTCATCCCTTTTGGCGACATGTCAATCATTCTGGGGTCGGGCGGGTCGAAGTCGCGAGCGTTCTCCATTCATGGCGTAACCTGCGCGGTGATGCTTGTCGTCGGCCTGTTGTTGATCCATGCCATCTAGAGAGGAATGCCTGTGACCGTTCTTGTGGTCTTGCCAAGGAAGGAGCTTAAACCGATGAGTGAAGCCAAGATGAGGGTAGACGCTATGGCCGGTTTCGCCGCACCGCCTTTTCATCCGATTCTGACCGATGCCGGTGGTGGTCCCACCTTCACGATGCTCGGGGCCACAATGCGTTTGATCGCCACCACCGCCGGTACTGGAGGACGTTATACAGTGATCGAGCAGCTTACGCCGCCTGGTTGGGGTCCGCCGCGTCACATCCACTCACGTGAGGACGAGATATTTTATATTCTTGACGGTAGCTACGAATTGCATGTCGGAGATGAGCGCCGGACCGTTTCCGCTGGTACCTGCGCGATCCTGCCCCGCAACATTCCACACGGCTTTCGCAACGTGGCGTCCACGCCCAGCCGTTTGATATTCGTTGTCACTCCCGGCGGACTAGAGGAGTACTTCTTGGCGGTGGCAAAATGTTCACCAGCCCCCAATCCCCCACAGCTTATTGAACTGGCTCGACCGTTCGGTCTGACCCTGCTACCGCCAGGAGTTTGACCAGAGCTAAAGCTTATCGGGCGTAATACAAGCAACTGGGCGGGTGGTCGCTAGGCTTGATCGGAAATGCCTCCGGCAGAAAAGCTCGTGTCGTCGAGGAGCCAATCCGAGGGCTTGAAGTATTCCGGCAAATCGGCGCGGCGACGGTTAGAAAGGCGGAAGGACAATGAACCATTGGATGTGGCTGTTGTCTCTAGTCGGCATTCTAAGCACAGCAGTTGTGTTTGGCACGGACGTGTTCTTTTTGACTGTCGGCCGTGTCGCTCTCAGAATGGCTTCACCATCTGCTGCAACCGAAATTATGGGTTTTTTTCACTTGTTCGCCGACGCGCGGATGCCGATCTGGGGCGTCTCGGCGATCTTGTCCAACCTCTTGCTGGTCGTATTTAGCAGGAGTGGGCAGCGATGGTTCTATCTCGCATCGCTCCTAATGCTGATTCTGTTCGTCATTCTCTACAATCTCTTGTCAAAACCAATTAATCGGATTCAAACCGAAGCGGCAAAAACCGGAGAAAGACTCGACAACGGTCGAGAGCTACAGGCGTCGTGGGACAGGGTGTTATTGATCCGTGTTCCGCTGCTCGTTGTCTCCCTGCTTGCCCAGTGCCTCGCGTTGCTAGGTCGGATCGCATCGTAATTTCACCTCCGCCATCGCGGCTCATGGGAAGCGATTCGGCCAGAGAGTGTTTAAGTCCTCATAAGTCGGCTTGTCTTCAGCAATGCAACGGTTCTTGCTAGCGTTTGGCAGGGCAGATCAATTCAGCTCGACCTCGATACGTGCTTTGGCCTGTTCTCACCAACTGAGACTCTACTTCCGATTTTGTCCTTCATTCGGGAGTGGTAAGTGGTGACGGTGGAATGGTGCAAAATCGACAGCGTCCTTTGCCAAAGACATGTTTCCAAATCAACCTACGCATTATTGTGCTACCCAACCTCTCATGCGGACGATATCAAATGATCAAACAGCGATTGAACGAGGTTGCGCGTGCTCTTCTGAGAGAGTTCTGCGCCAAGGATTCTCTGGGTGACTGCCAGACCGTGAGCGAGATTGGTGATAACCGTGATGAAATCATCCGGCTTCAATTTCGAAGTGACTTCAGGAGACCGCAAGAGGTCCCTGACAAGCTCACTTCCGTCGCGAAGCTGCTGCCGATGTACCTCAACAAAGCTTTGCCGGATACGTTCGCTTCGAAGAGCGCCGACCTCGAATTCGGCACGGAGCACGATCCAATCATGGTCAGTCATCAAGTCGGCAATGGTGTCCCGCATTTTTTTCAACCGCTTCTTGCTTGAAGGCTCTTCCTTCAGCAGAGAGCGAAAGAGATTCAGGTGGCGCGCCTGTTCCTCCTGGATTACAGCTACAAAAAGCTCTTCCTTACCGTCGAAGTTGGCATACAGAGCGCCCCGGGAATACCCAGCGTCCTCCGCGATCTTCTCCGCCACAGCGCCGCCAAGCCCGTAGCGCAGAAAGTGCCTGCGCCCTACGGCGATCAATGTGGCACGAGTCTGTGCTCTGCTCTCCTCGCGCGTGAGTCTCTTTCGTGGTCTTGTTCCACTCAAAGGCATTTGAGTCCTTAGCTCCTCCCGATCGTTGCTCTAGCGATTCATTGACTGCTCTGAGAAACGTTAGACCGACGCCGCGTTTTGCACGACTTGCTCGGCGCTTGTCGCGCCGCCTACGACCACGGGTGACCCCTTGGAATTGGTCATCTAGTGGAGCGGGACCACGAAGGTGCGGCCGTAGGCGAGGAAGATCATGATCAACGCGATGGATGCGGTGGCGACCGTTTCGAGAGTCTCTTTCCGGGACCCATGGAACGTTGTCGCCCCGAACATCACCACAGCGAGACCGAGCGCAGCCAGCGGCGTGAGCCATGTGGCGATGCTGACCACGCCCGGAAGGATCAGTCCGAGCGATGCCGCGACCTCCGCCCAGTTGGCGATCGTCCGTTTGACCGGAATGTTCTGCTCGGCGAGTATCCCCTTCAATCGGGGAGACGGGAACAGATGCAGCACCGCATGCAGCATGAAGAGCGCGGCAAACAGAATTTGCAAGACCCACAGAGCAATGTTCATTGTATGATCGCCTTCTCAGCGCCGCGCACCAAGATGCTGCAGTTGGCCTCCATGGTGGCAAAGGGGTTCTGATAAATACCAAAGTTGTTGCAGCCCAACCCGACGACCGGCGCCCGTATTCCGGTACCCCCAAATTCTCGCATTTCCATACTAAGACTCCTTACTCTTCACTTCGTTATAGATCCTATATACACACTGTATCTGAAAGCGTACTGTATGTATAGCCTGCCGGAAGCGAAAAACGCCGCGCAGGACTGAGGGCAACCGACCTCCCATCCGACCGGACGTGGATGATGGTCAATGCGGAAAGTTCGGGAGTGACTGAGGGTTGCTACTGAGAAGCGCCCGTGTCGTCAGGAGCGATTCTCGGTTGATGACAAATCGCCAAAGCGCTCATCGACGGCTGATTACTCCCGAGAAGTCTGCTTGTCTTCAGCAATGCAACGGTTCTTGCTAGCGCGCGGTACTAATCCGGTGGACAAACCGATAACTTCCGGATTGCCCGTGATCCGCTCGCAATCGTCCGAGGATGATGCTTTGCGGCAGATCTTGAAGTGCATGGAATCAGGCAGTGGGACTATAATTCGCGAATGGCATCCATGGGGAAAAGTACCGGGCAGGTTCGGCAGGCGCAAGATGTTGACGCGATTCCTACCGAAGGCGCAGATCACATCGCAGTAATCGCCGTTGAGGGAGAGCGATCACAGGAAGCATTGAGAAGCGCCTCTGAGGAGATCCGCAACTCGGAAGCGAGACTCCTGAAGATCATCGACACGATCCCGACACATGCATGGTGTACTTTGCCGGATGGTACGGGAATATTTTGGAACCGGCGATGGCTCGAATATACGGGCTTATCTCTTGAAGTGCTTCGCGGCTGGGGCTGGCAGAATGCCATTCACCCGGAAGACTTGAAGAAAATAACAGATAAATGGCGCAGAGATCTGGCCGCGGGCCAGCCCGGCGAAGTCGAGGGTAGGCTGCGTCGATTTGACGGAGTGTATCGATGGTTCTTGTTTCGGGCTGAGCCGCTGCGCGACGAATCGGGCAACATTGTCAACTGGTATGGAACGGATACTGACATCGATGACCTCAAGCGCGCCGAAGCTAAGCTCCGTCAGGATGAGGAAGAGCTTCGGCGCATGACCGATGCTATTCCACAAACCATCATCGTCTTGAATCCGGATGGGAAAGCCATTTACGCGAATCGCGTGACGCTCGAGTACACCGGACTGTCTCTGGACGACGTGCGAGGCGACGATTTTCGGGCGCGCGTTTTCCATCCCGATGACGTTCAGAGGCTTCGCGAAGAACGGAACAAAGCCCTCTCCGGTGCCGCTCCATTCGAAAACGAGCAACGGGCTCTGGGAAAGGACGGTAAGTATCGGTGGTTCCTGATCCGATACAACCCGTTACTGGACGAGAGCGGAAATGTCATTCGTTGGTATGCAACAGGGACGGACATAGACGACCGTAAACGCGCCGAAGACCTTCTGAGAAACGAAACCGTGGCGTTGCGAGAGCAAATCGATCGTGACTCGATGTTTGAGGACATAGTCGGCTCCTCGGAAGCGCTGCGTGAGGTGCTCCGCCAAGTCGACAAGGTGGCGCATTCGGATTCCACCGTCCTGATTCTGGGCGAAACCGGCACGGGAAAGGAGTTGATTGCGCGCGCCATCCACAGGCGATCAAATCGCGGGGAGCGGGCATTTATTGGTGTGAATTGTGCGGCAATCCCCGCATCGTTGATTGCTTCCGAGCTGTTTGGTCACGAAAAGGGCGCATTCACTGGAGCAACGCAACGGCGCCTGGGACGTTTTGAATCGGCGAATGGCGGAACGATCTTCCTGGACGAAATAGGCGACTTGCCCCCGGAAATCCAAATCGCGCTGTTACGAGTGTTGCAAGAACGTGAGATCGAACGTGTCGGCAGTAACAGGCCAATTCCTCTTGACGTAAGAGTGCTGGCGGCCACCCATCGTGACTTGAACGCGCTCGTGGCCGAAGGCAAATTTCGCCAAGATCTCTTATACAGACTGAATGTCGTGCCGATTGAGATGCCTTCGTTGCGCGATCGCGCACCGGACATCCCCTTGCTTGTCGAGTACTTCATTGACCGCTTCGGAAAAAAGGCCGGAAAGAAGTTCAAAACAATTGACAGAAGAACTCTCAAGCGGTTGCAAGCCTACGGTTGGCCGGGCAACGTTCGTGAACTACAAAATGTAATTGAGAGAGCCGTGATCCTGAGCGATGGTGACATTTTTTGTGTGGATGAAACATGGCTCAAACGGCAGGCGCCACAATCCGGTGGTCCGACGATGGCACTAAATAAAGCGCTGCATCGGCAGGAAAAGGAAATGATTGAGGCCGCACTGGCAGAAAGTGCGGGCCGTGTGTCCGGTCCGGGTGGTGCGGCTGGCAAGCTCGGAATTCCTCGGGCGACGGTTGATGCAAAAATCAGGCGATTGGGAATCAACAAACATCGGTTCAAAGTTCATCAGTCGAACTGATCCCTGTCTACCCGGCAATCCCATCACGTTTGCTCACTGAACAACATTTTCTCAAAACCGAGCATGGCCGGCGCTTCTAAGTCGCTTCTTCTCAAGCAATTTCATATGGCACGGTTGTTGCAGTCTCTACGAATGCCAGCCTCTGGATACAGCGTGGGCTGAACCGCCGGCGCAAAGGGTTAACCGCAGGGGGCAGCAATTAAGGAGGATTCTCATGCCACTGATTCGTGTGACGATGATTAAAGGGAAGTCGCCCGAATATATCAAGAAGATGTCAGACAGCATATACGAGGCGCTCCTCGAGACTTCGTATATGCAGAAGAACGATCTGTTCCATATCATAGAGCAAGTTGAGCCGGGCGATCTGATCTACGATCGTCACTTCGGGATCAAAGGGTCTCGCTCGGGAGATTTCGTGATCATTAACATCGAGTCAGACGCGCGGCGTCGGGCCGAAAAGGAGGCCTTACTGGCGCGTCTTTCGGACAAACTTGCCGCCTCGCCGGGAATTGCGCGTGAAGATGTCTTCGTCCGTCTCTCCATGACCGCCGCTTGGGAAGATTGGTCTCTCGGTAGTGGTGTTGCCGTATCGTGGTCGTAGGCTCCCCCGGCTCGGATACAGGTAAATAGTAGACTCTCCCGGTACAGGGGATGTCATGAGGAAGTCGAGGTTTACCGAGTCACAGACTCGTTGCGATCTTGAAGGAACCCTTGACGCAAAAATCAAGCGATTGGGAATCAACAAATATCGGTTCAAAGCTCATCAGTCGAACTGATCCCTGTCTACCCGGCGAGCCTATCGCGTTTGCTCACTAAACAACAATTACTCAAAACCGAGCATGGCCGGCGCTTATAAGTCGCGCCCATGCAAACAAATTGTGAATGGCCCAGTCGTTGCATTCGTAAGGGTGTGCCCTCGGACCAGAGAAGCATGACTCTCAAGATTGAACGGATTTCTAGTAAGCGCAGAACCCGGATTCGGCTGAGCGGGGCGTTTCGATCCGAGCACCGTGATCAGGTGAAGGCGGAGATCGATCGTGGAGGACCACGAATAGCTTTGGATTTGGAGGAGGTGGATCTCGTGGATGTCGAAGGTGTTCGCTTTCTCAACGCGTGCGAGGCAGAGGGGATCTCAGTGCTGCGCTGCTCGCCTTATATCAGGGAATGGATGCTCCGGGAACGAGGGTCGAGCAAAAGCACCCCATAGGCACCCAGAGGAAAAACAGTGAACAAATTTCAACCAATCTTTGACAAACAAAAAGACTACTTCAAGTTAGGAAGGAGAGCCTATGGAAATTGGAGCCATTGGAGCAGGAGATTTCGCACAAGCCTTTGCAAAACGGGCATTGAAGGCCGGCCACAAGGTAAAGCTTAGCAATAACCGCGGCCCCCAGAGCCTGCGAGAAATTGTCAATCGACTTGGTCCTGGAGCAATGGCTGCCACCAAGGAAGAGGCTGCGGCTTGCGAAATGGTACTTCTTGCTGTGCCCTGGGACAACGTGCCCGAGACACTTGCAAGTCTTCCCAAATGGAAAAATCAGATTCTGATCGATGGGACCAATCCTTACCACGGTAAGGCCGGAACTTTTAAGCCTGCCGATGTTGGAAATCTTTCCACTAGCCAGCTTGTTGCGGCCCTAGCCCCGGGAGCACGAGTGGTTAAAGCACTGAACAACATGACCGTTCCTAACCTGGAGGCGGATCCTGTCGTCAACGGGGCGAAACGGGTTGCATTTATTTCCGCAGACGATGACGGCGCGAAGAACCGAGTCGAAAGCTTACTCGAAGGCTTTGGCTATGCAGTCGTTGATCTTGGAAACCTTCGCAACGGAGGGCTGATCCAGCAAGCTGGTGGTCCCCTCGTAGGCCGAGATTTCTTGGAGCGAGGAGAATTTCATAAATGAAGGCTATTCAGCATCTCAGCGCCCACGGTAACCCAGCTCGAACCTTAAGGATGGTCGAAGTTACCGCGCTGAGGTTAGCTCGAATGCACTCAAGATGCGGGAGGGCACGATACGGAAACAAAGAATGCGCGGGAAAGGGTAGGGTGTTATAGGTGTCGGCCGTGACAGTGTGGGTTTCTAACCAGCGACGGGGCAGCGTTCTAGCCAACTGAACTACGCCCTCGCAAGCCTGAACCAACAAGAGGCAGCTGTAAGCGCGGATTAGTAATGCGAAGTCGGCTTGTAGGAAGTAATCTTCGCGCCTGGCATCGACTCTGGACAGATGACGGCCAAAGGCGAAGGGTCGGTGCTTACCAAGAGGTTGGAACCGATTGGAGCACCTTTCGCTGTCATTTCGCTATGGGGAAAATTCGGGGGACTCCATGCATGTGGAGACACATTTCCGCACATGGTGCCACTACCAAATATTTTTCTAACTCGTTTGTTTTCAAAACAAAGATTGAAAAGGAAGGACTTCCAAGAGATAGTACGCCTGGCTTGGGCGCAGGAAGCCCCCGGTTCAAATCCGGGCGCCCCGACCAAAACAGCTCGCGTATTTTCTTTGGTTTATCAAAACCCTTCTTCACCCCCAACATCCCTGTGGAATTCGCCCAGGCAGGAGGTCTGGATGCGCAAGTCATTTAATTTCCGAGACTTCGCTACACGCTGAATTTGCAAAAACATGCGTATGCAGGAGTGCAATTAAGAAAGTATTGAACAGAGGCAAGTTAGGCGCGCGCCATCTGGCAAGTATGGGGAAAATCATGGGGACCCTTTGCATTTCTCGTGTCCTAAATTATTCAGTTCAATTAATTCTGTGTTCTGAGCATACGATCGACCGATCGACTCATTTGTTTCAAAATAAATCCAGGCGCCAAGCGATTCATCATTTTGAGCTGATTCGCCTGACCTGGACGAATTTCAAATCGATCGGTTTGCATTCCTTTGACGGCGACTTTAACCATGTCTTCCACCTTCATGATAGAAGCGCCTTTCATGTCTTCAACATTAAAGCCATCCAAGAGTTCGGTTTGTGTCGCCGGCGGTGCTAGGTCAAATACCTTCACTTTGGTATTTTTCAGTTGCACACGAAGAGACTCGGTGAACGAATGCAGACCGGCCTTGGTCGCGCAATAAACCGGTGAAATGGGCAACGGAACAAATGCCAATCCCGATGAAACGTTCATGATTGCCGCCTCTGATTTTGTTTTCAAATGCGGCAAGAATTGTTTCACCATGCGAATCGGCCCGCTCAAATTGATTTCAATCTCTCGAGTGATGTCTTCGAGGCTTCCAGTTTTGTCGTGAACATTGATCTCACGCATGATGCCGGCGTTGTTGATCAAAATGTTGAGCTCGGGAAATTGTTTGGTGACCTCTTCGTAAAGAGTGGCGATCGCTTCCGGATCGGAAACGTCGCTTCGAAAGGTGTGAATGTTTGGAAAGGCCGCTTTCGCACGGTCCATCTTGGCTTGATCGCGGCCCGTGATAAGAATCGTGTTACCAAGCACCGTGAGTTGTTTAGTGAGTTCGTAACCGATACCACCGGCACCGCCGGTGATCAAAATCGTATTGTTCGTGAGTTTCATAATAAAATACCTCCTAGCTATGTAACCATTTACAAATCGCACTCTATGTCGACGAGACGGCTCAGAAGGTTGATGGGCGGTGTTCGAATAAACGCTGAGTAAGCTCAATCAACTTTGTAAACTTGGCCGGTTTGCGCCCCCAAGATAGCGCGTTTGTAGGCTTGTGCAACTTTCCATCCTTCGACCGGAATCATGCCGATGAAGAACTGGGCAAATTGAGATTCGGATTCTTTTAGCATCGTGGGACTCACCACATTGATACGCAGTCCCTTAGGAAGCTCAATTGCGGCGGCCCGAACAAAAGCTTCCAACGCGCCCGAGACGGTTGAAGCCGCGACGCCGGCGATGATCGGGTCGTCATTGAGAATGCCCGAAACCAAAGTGAAGGATCCTTTTTCTTTGATGAACGGGATCGCCTCCTGAACCAGATTGATCTGACCCATGAGTTTGCTTCCCAACGAAAACTGCCACTTTTCAGCGGTGAGTTCCGAAAGCGGAGCAAATGCGACTTCACCTGCTGCAATGGCCACGGCATCAAACGAGCCGACGTCTTGATAAAGCTTCCTGACACTTTCGCGGTTCTCGATCTCGACTTGAAAATCGCCTGATTTGTGCTCGACCTTGACTATCTCATGGCCAGCACCCGCCAATGCCTTTTGAACCAGTTCGCCGATCTTTCCGTTTGCGCCAATCAAAACAATTTTCATAAAAACTCCATTCTCGTTTCTGATCTCAGGATTTATTTATTCACTTTCAATTTAGGGGGCCAATCCGCCAGTAGTGTCGAGCACTTGCCCAGTAACCCAGCGAGCGTCGGGCGAGGCGAGGAAGCGACTACATCGGCGACATTAGACGTCGTTCCGAGCCGGCCCAGCGGCGTGCGCGCAACCATTCCCTTCACCGCCTCCTCGCCCATCCGGGCGGTGGCTGCCCTGAGCATCGCTGTATCCACCAGGCCGGGGGCCACCGGGTTTACCGTAACGCCCCTGGGACCGAGTTCGGCCGCCCAAACCCGAGTCAACGCATCGTGATTGCTTGTCACAAGGCCCCGATCCAATCTTTCAGGCGCTTTACCTCCAATACCACCAAGCCGGGGTCATTAGCGGCGTGTGCCACCGCAGCCATACCCTGATAAGCACAGAAAAGATGCGCGGAAAGTTCTCGTGGATCCTCTTCATGGCCGGCCGCCCGGAATTGCTCCTCGAGCCAGCCCATTGGCTCGGTGAAGAGTGCCGCGGATTTCTTTGCGAGAGCGCCGCCCTCCTTGTGCAACTCGGAACACAAATCGCCCAGCGGACATCCCCCACGCGCAAGCTGCTCCCGGTTCCCATGAATGCTTTCCACAAAAGCAAGCAGCCGCTCCTTCGGAGAACTCAACCGGTCTATCTCCTCCCGCAATTCCCGAAATTGCCCCAAGCGCCGCTCTACAACGGCCTCGCCAAGTTCTTCCTTGGTTTTGAAGTAGTAGTAAACGTTCCCTACCGGAACATGGGCGGCTTCGGCGATGTCCGCCAGGCTCGTCTCTCTGAAACCGTTCCGCTGCGCCAGCTTCATGGCGGTCTCAATCAACCGCGCCCGCTTGTCTGTTTGTGGTTTTCGCATGCCCATTGTGAGTTAGCTAACTGACTTATACTATAAGCCCGATTCTCCCGTGTTGTCAACCACCGCGACACGCCGATTTTGGGCGCTGGTAGATGGTGGACCAATCCAAAAGGTGGCGTGAACCCCTAAAGTGAGACAGCTTCGTGATGCACACCTTGCGGAATTGAGGATTACTTCCGGTTAGGCCGTTATTCGGACAAGACTTCAGAGGGCGAGTTGCGGCACACCTGACCCAACGGGGTTCTACATACGAAGGCCTTAATGTGCCTTCTTCGAGACGCGAGCGACCAACTCGTCCAATCTCGAAAGCAAAAGCTTTAGGATAGGAGACTCGTTCGACTTTTTGTAGCCGAGGACAAGCTCGACGGTCGGCGTGTCTCCCTTGAGAGGACGGCTCGTTACAGACCGAGTGAGAAAGTTCTTGGCGTAAGCAGGTAAGAGCCCTACGCCGCCCGTCGACGCTATTAAGGACACTCCCATGACGACGTGCTCCGTCTCGTGATCTGGCGTGATATTGATTCCGGACCGCTTCAAGTAATCGTCGATGACCGCACGCAGCACAGGAGCCGTGTGTGACACGCCCACGAATGTCTCGCCCACGAGATCTCCAGGACTGATGGCTTTGCGCTTAGCCAGGCGGTGGTCACTAGGCAAAACCACCACCAAGGGCTCCTTGACGAGAGGACTGAATGCCAACTCTGGCACGCCTTGCTCACGCCGAAGAAAAGCTGCATCGACGTTTCCCTTCACAATGGCATCGGCGAGCTGCGGCGAGTATTGACTCGATATCATCACGTCGATGTTGGGCAGTTCGTCGCGCAAGATCCGCAACGCTTCGGGCATCCACGTCAATTCGTGTCCGGTTAGAAAGCCCATCGCAAAGCATGGCTTGGCGGGATGAGCGACACGGCGAGCAGCTTCGGTTGCCGCTTCAACCTGCGATAGCGCCGAGCGGGCGTGTTCGAGAAAGGCTCGACCTGCGGGTGTGAGTTCGATACCGCGAGCGCGGCGCGTCAGGAGTTGCGCGCCTACCTCGTCCTCAAGGTCCCGAATTTGCCTACTCAACGAAGGTTGTGACGTGTGCAGCGTTTGCTGTGCTGCCACCGTAAGACTTCCGGCTTCGGCAACCGCGATGAAATAGCGCAGATGTCGTAATTCCATTCCCCACTCCCATGCTTGTAGAGCATCCCTCCCATCTTAACAAGGTATGCTCCGAGCTGCGACTAATGGCTAACATTCTAATCTAACGAGGTGATTGGGATTCGTTGAGCGAGCAATGAGATTTCGGCTCATGCCTGATGAGCATACGTCTACTTCAAGGAGGAGCCACATGTCAAAGAAATTGGAAGGAAAGATTGCGCTCATAACGGGCGGCTCGCGCGGCATTGGCGCAGCGATTGCAAAGCGCCTGGCCGCCGATGGAGCAAGCGTAGCCTTCACGTACGCGAAGGACTCCAGCGCCGCTTCCGCCGTCGTCAAAGCAGTTGAACTCGCTGGCGGAAAGGCTGTCGCGATCCAGGCAGACGCTGCCAACGTCGAAGCAGTCAGAGGTGCGGTCGAAAAGGCCGTCGCAACCTTTGGCCGGCTAGACGTGCTGGTAAACAGTGCCGGCACGGCCATTCCAAAACCGTTCGAGGAGACGACGCTGGAGGAGATGGATCGCGTGATTGACATCAACCTACGAGGCGTCCTCGTCACCACGCAGGCGGCGCTGAAGCACATGAATGATGACGGTCGCATCATCATGATCGGTTCGGCGGTGGGCGAGCGCGCCGTTGCGCCCGGGCTTGTGCCCTACGCGGCCACGAAGGGAGCCGTCAAGATGTTCACTCAGGCGCTTTCCAGGGAGGTAGCGGGCCGGGGCATCACGGTCAACAACGTCCAGCCGGGTCCGATCGACACGGATTTAAATCCCGCCTCGGGTGATTGGGCGGTGCCGCAGAAGGCCGCCACAGCGCTCGATCGTTACGGGCGTGTGGATGAGATCGCCGCGATGGTGGCGTTTGTCGCCGGTCCGGAGTCCTCGTACATTACCGGGGCGAATCTTACCGTGGATGGCGGAATGAACGCCTGAAGCAACGCCCTCGAAGTCACGTTCCGAATGGAGGCATTGAAGTGAATAGGCAGGTCCGAAGACACGCATATATCACTTGGAGGAAGGTGACCAATGGCTAATGTGGTGAAGAAATACAGCATCTCTTATGAGCTAGCACAGAAAATGGTAGATGCAGCGGTGGCGAAAGCCAGAGAACTTGGCGTTAGCGAGAACGTAGCGATTCTCGACGACGGCGGAAATCTCAAGGCCTTTGGCAGGATGGATGGCGCCCCGATCCCTACTACTGAGATGGCCCAGAACAAGGCATACACAGCTCTGTTCGGCGTCTCCACGCAGGAGTTTTTCAACTTTATCCAGAGCGACCCGTCGCTTTTGGCCGGCATCCCCACGCTTGCGCGCATGGCGGCGTGGGGTGGAGGGTTTCCCATTAAGGTGAACGGAGAAGTTGTCGGGGCGATCGGGCTGAGCGGTGCGCCCACAGTGCAGAACGACATCGACTGCGCGAAAGCAGCTCTAGCGCTCGTATCCGATGCGGTGCCAACTAAATGATAAAGGGAGCGACTATGATGATTCATACTCACAAGACCGCACCGACACAGTTCATAGAGGCTAACGGAATCCGCTTCGCCTATCGCCGATTCGGCAAGACCGGCGGTGTGCCTATCGCCTTCAACCAGCACTACATCGGCACAATGGATTATTGGGACCCGACAGTGACGGATGGCCTCGCTCGCGACCGTGAGGTGATCCTGTTCAACAACGCGGGCGTCTCCAGCAGCTCCGGCGAGGTCCCGACGACGTTCGAGCGGATGGGCGCTAACGCCATGGCCTTCATCAAGGCGCTCGGCCTGAAGCAAGTTGACGTACTTGGCTTCTCAATCGGCGGCATGGTCGCGCAGGAAATCACTTTGCAGGCGCCCGATCTCGTTCGCAGGTTGATTGTCGATGGCACAGGTCCGCGCGGCGGTCAGGGAATGGAGTTGCTGACCCAGGCTGCAGGGCGGCTCTTTGGTGCCACCTACGATCCGCCCGAGAATGTCTGGCTCGCGGTCAAATTCAGTCCGTCCGCGGCAGGCCAGGCGGCGGGACGGGAGTTCCTGAAGCGCACGCATCTTCGGCAAGAGGGCCGCGATCCCGAGGTGAACGACAAGGTGTCGCCCGCCCAGGTCGAAGCGATGGGCAAGTGGGGCGTCCAGCAAAAGGGGTCCTACGACTATTTGAAGACGATCAAGCAGCCAACACTCGTCGTGAACGGCAGTAACGACGTGATCATGCCCACGGTGAACTCTTTCATCATGCAGCAGAACATGCCGTATGCGCAGCTGATCGTCTACCCCGACTCCAATCACGGCGCGCACCACCAGTACCCGGAGCTCTTCGTCAAACACGCGACTCTGTTTTTGAATGGTTGAGCTCCGGCACAAAACGGATCTAATCGAGCAACCGTCGGTCGCTTCACTTTAGTAGGAGGAGTCTGAGAGAGTCGAGATCCATGAAAACATTATGGACAAATAAGCTGTTCACACCAATTCAAGTCGGACCCATGGAGCTCAAGCACCGCGTGGTGATGGCTCCGCTCACACGCTCGCGGTCCGTTCAACCGGGGAGTATGCCGGGTGACCTCATGCTCGAATACTATTCACAACGCGCCTCGGATGGCGGCCTCATAGTTTCTGAAGGAACTTCGATTTCGATCGCAGGCGGAGGATGGTTCGGAGCTCCCGGATTGTATTCGGACGAGCAGGTTGCAAGCTGGAGGAGAATCACAGACGCCGTTCATGGGAAGCGCGGGCACATGTTCTCCCAACTGTGGCATACCGGGCGTGCCGCTCATGTGGACTCGACGAACGGCAACACCCCTGTCAGCTCTTCAGTCAACCCCGAGTATTGGAAGGATCCAACGATAAAAACCTCTACCCCTCACGGTTGGCTACAGCCTTCGCCTCACCGCGCGCTTGAAATTGCGGAAATCCCGGGCGTTGTCGAGGACTATCGCAAAGCCGCCGGGCGCGCTAAAGCCGCGGGTTTTGACGGCGTTGAGCTTCACGCGGGTAACGGCTACCTGCCCGATCAATTTCTGCAGGATGGCATCAATCGGCGAACCGATATATACGGCGGTTCGATCGAGAATCGATCCCGCTTCTTGCTTCAAGTGGTTGAAGCAATGGTTTCGGTGTGGGGCGGCAACCGTGTCGCGGTGCGCATCGCGCCAAGCGGAACTTGGAATGGGGTATCCGATAGCAATCCGATCGCGTTGTTTGACTATGTCGCAAGGCAACTGAACCACTTTGGACTCGCATACTTGCACATCATCGAACCACGTATCAAAGGGAACGTGCTGATCGCCGAGGGCCAAGGGCACATCGCG
>Ga0207034_1009_pt1 | contig 28925 bp, 30 predicted proteins | sample Alteio_BWMinCont_36_FD_153269 | JGI IMG/M metagenome (GOLD analysis project Ga0207034, IMG submission 153269) | Enriched cells from forest soil in Barre Woods Harvard Forest LTER site, Petersham, Massachusetts, United States -... | ecosystem: Environmental > Terrestrial > Soil > Temperate forest >...
CAAGCCGGACATTGCCACTTGATCATGCTGTCGTCTACCATTCCACCAGCCATCCGTCGGATCCAGCCAGCAGTGTCGTCGGCGGTGCATTTCTAGGAGGTGGTCCGGCAGTTAGGCAAAGCTGACACCGAGATAGAACAAGAGCGCAGACCCTTCGCTGGCATTGGACGCAAAGACAGTGCCCGTAGGCATGCCAATCCGCCCGGCAACCACGATGGGCCAATAGAGCAGGTAGTACACTGCCGCGACTCCCAAGGGCATCAATCTCGCAATAGCGGATAGCCTCTCGTTGTGGCCCGCTGCAGGCTTACGCCGTGGAGGCAAAATGACGAAGGGGGATAGCCTCGGCTAAAACGGTTGCGTGAAACCATACTTTTTCAAAACAGCACGCATGGCCGCCAGCGTTTGGAGAACAGGCGGGCCGTCAAAACCAACAAACGTGTAAACCTGGGGTTTGTTCGGCGGCTTCTGCACTTCCCACTTAACTGTCCCCACCACTTTGCCGCCGACGATGATGTAATCCAGCCCCGTAAACCACCACGTCTCGCCGTTCGGTGAGCCGTTGAACGAGGGCGAGTCGAATATGGTGAGGCCATCGCATTCCGCCTGCGTGTCTAACGCCGTGTAAATGGGGCTGGTCGGCTCCGCGTCTGGAACCCAGTTCGGATGCATCGAATCTGTCGTCAACGGGTAGCAGCTGTGCACGGCCGTCATGCACCCCCTCGAGTCCATCGCCGCCCAATACGTTGAGCCGTCTGCAGGCGTATTTCCCTTGTTCGACCCTTTGGTGGAAATCCAGTACTGATCGCCCACGGTCACGATGTCCTTGTTGTTGTACGTTGTGCTTGCAACCCATGCATAGGGCCTGTCGTTCTGATCGTAAATGTTCGACGGCGGCAGATTCACTTCGTTGCCAAGGGCCGCCTGAAGTTCGCCGTTCAGCCCTTCCTCGCGGTAAAAGAACTGAACGACCTGGGCGCCGGGCGTTTTCACCCGGATGGTAATTCCATCGCTTGTCGATTGCTTCGATGCGACACTCTGCCCCGGTTGAATGCCGGCCATGTGCGTTGCCACTTGCACCTGCGAATTCGTATAGATCCAGCTCTGTCCGTTGCCCTGAAATTCGAGCCGCTGGCGAAACGGGCCTTTGCACGCAGGTTTATCCGCCGCCACCGCGCCCGTCGCCAGGTACATCGTGTCCAGGCAGTAGAGGACGCCCGCGCCGAATTTTCCGCCCCCGCCCGTCACCCCATATAGGCTGGAATTTCTGCCCAGGACCGGAGTAGCTGCGGGATAAACGCCAGTGGTGCCGTCGAAGTTGTAAACCACGGAGTAATCCGTGCCATCCTCGGCGAGACGAAAAAGAACCCCGGTACCCTCACGGGTGACGACGCTGCCGCACATCGTGCAGGCTCCGTACAAATAATACGCGTTGCCGAACTTCACCGGCTGAGAATCGCTACCAACAAGCCCGCGCTCAGGCACCTCCACCAGGCTGGCGTTCGGGTTCGACGCATTTCCACCGAAGTAGTGAAGCACCTTAAACTGGCCTGAAAGCGTGAGGCTGAAAACCAAGCCTCGGGCCGTCGGGCCTCCCGCATACATCGTACCGTACAGATTTTGATTGGCTCCTTGGATCACTCCGTCCGATTCGGCCCCATCGCTGTTTGGCGGCGTGTTATTGAACTTGTAGATTGTGGTGATGCCGGCAGTCGCGTTCGACTGGTTCAGAGGGTTGAAGCGGAAGACGGTTCCCCATCTCAGACCGCCGCTGTCGGTCGTTCCATAAAAACTGCCATCCTTGCCGAGCGTCAGGGTCATGGGTTGCGTGCCGTAGGTAGCCGCATCCTTGTTCGTAAACAGACGCAAGCAACGAAAGTCGCCGCCCTTAGAAATGACATACAAACTGCCCGCGGCCCCTGCCGCGGAGTCCGTCACGCCGTACAAATAGCCGTCACCGCCCTCTACCGGCGCGGACTGCGGATAGGCGGGGGCCGCATCCATCGTTTGTTGTTGCGTCGGCTGCTGAGGGTACGGAAGAGGTGGATCGATCCTGCCGCCGTGGAAAGAGTAGAGAGTCTGGGGTGTCCCGATGCTCCGCCCCATTTTGAAGATTGTTCCCGCAGCGTACTTGCCGCCGCCATACGTCGTCCCGTACAGATTGCCGTCGCTGCCAAGGGTTACGCCGCCGCGTGGCTGCCAGCCATCGGCTTTGCCGGTGAAGCGGTAGAGAACGGTCTCATCGCCTCCGGGCGTGACCATAAAAATGGTGCCTAAGTTGTTGGTCCCGCCTCCCGGTGTGGCGCCGTAGAAATTATCGTCGCCGTCTGGGCCTTGTACGAGCGGGTGGTCCGCGTTCGCCGCGTTCGAGTCCGCCTTCCCATTTCCAAAATCGTTCATCACACAAAGCCTCACCGGCCTTTGCACGCTGCCGCCTTCCTCCCCTGGCTGAAGTTGCGGCGCGCCCTCCGAGGACCGTCCGAGCGGCAGGCTGAAAAGACTGAAACAACTCAAAAGAGGTAAGGCCTTCGACCACCGGATTCTCTTCATGAGCCGCTCCTCGACCGACGCGCTGACAGCCCGAATTCGTGGTGGCACGCTATTTCAACCAGGCGTGACGCCGCCGCCCTCTTCCAATTGGTGTCAGATGGTGTCAGTACAGCTTGCCAACCAGGAAACCAACGTAGCTTGTAGTAGTGTAGCACTTCGAAAATGCGATGCTGGATGCGACAGTAAGCTTCAAAATTCCGGCCTCTGCTCGATAGAAAACATCGGCACAAGGTTGCTTGATTTCCCAGCTGGCGCACGCCTAACCGGACAAATCCCGTTCTAGTACCGCCGTCAAATAGTCGGTTCATTAGCCTCAACAAGCGTGGCCAGTGTCAGCCAATGCCGTGGATGTGGAACGCGCCGACCGGGTGCTTGGTCTGAGCACACACGACATCTGGGCGGCACGAAACGTTTCCCGAAGCGAAGACGTAAATCCTGCCAGACGGAAACCATTCACGCCGCATAGGACGTCTGTTCCGAGTTAGTTTGACTAATTTCGGTTATATTCTCGGAGGGGACAAATGATGCTTCACCCTCTACGTATTCGGCGCGCTCGGGCGGCTGTTTCCCGTCGACATCCGAAACACAGGAGAGAGGAAAAGAAAATGAAACCTAATCTGAAAATGTTGTTGGCAGCTTTGGTAGGCTTGGCGATCGGTGTGGTCAGCACCGCCACCATCTACGCGCAAACAAAGACGGCGCCGGGCTACTTGATCGCAGACGTTCAAGTTACTGATCAGGCTGGGTTTCAGAAGTACTCGTCGCAGGTTCCGGCGACGCTCAACCCCTTCGGCGGTCATTATATCGTTCGCGGCGGTAAGACAATCCCCCTCGAAGGCGAGGCGCCCAGCCGCGTCGTGGTGACCGAATTTCCCAGCATTGAGAATGCCCAAGCTTGGTACAACTCGGCCGCATATAGCGCGATCCGCCCGATTCGGCAAAATGCCACCAAGAGCCGGTTGTTCCTCGTCGAAGGCGTCACACCGTAGAGCGCGTAGGCTAAGATCGCCGCAAATGATGTCGGATGCGGCTTGCGCCATAGGCCGCCGAGCGGTGGCGCCACAAGTTCTGAATCCTCGGCGTCACCGTCGCGAAGGACTTACAAGGGGCCACGCCGGAGCGTGAATATCCCGTGGCCTCCATGCCTACCCGCGCGCAGATTCCTCGCTCCTTCAGGTCTCGATAGAATTTCTCTGCTCGTTCCTCACTATGGTTTAGCTCTTGTTCACCACACTCACCAGTCTCTTCCGGTTCTAACGACATCAGAAGAGAGCCAACGGGATGAAACCGAGAATGAGGCCCCCAAACTCTCGAAAATCCAGTCAAGCCCCGCCGTACCCCATGCCTAGCTGCAAGTAAGGGCTTCGTACAGGTGTCCTCCTAGGTCGCACGGTGTATGGCGCTTGGCACCTCTGGAAAGTCACTTGTACTGCGTGTACTCCCCGAGGACAGGCGGATTGCGTCCTCAAGCTCGTTGAGCCGGGCGCTAAGACGGTGGGTTGAGTGTTGATAGAATGTTTTCGCTATGACTTGGATCGTTGGAATGCCGACGTTGTGGGGATACAGCTTCGGAATCTCGGACATACGCGTCACCTTGGCGGACGGTTCCGAACGTGACTGCCTCCAAAAGATCTATCCTATCGCCCAGTCGATTGCTCTCGGCTTCGCGGGTTCTGTTTGCATCGGATTCAATGTGGTAGAGGTGATGAAGCAGTGGCTTTGCAACGACAAGTCCGATTGCGCTTGGCTTCCTCTCGAAACTGTTGAGTTATGGCCGGAGCTAGCTCGAAACATTTTTGCGTCGGCTCCGCCTGGGGAACAAGCCGGACATTGCCACTTGATCATGCTGTCGGCTGATCCGAAGGCTAGAAATGGACTGGGGCCAGTAACCTACGCGCACATTTTTCGGTCCCCTGATTTCAAGCCTGTGCAGATCGCCACCCATAAAGTGGCGGGCATAGGCTCGGGGAGTTTCATAGAGGAATACAAAAAGAGCCTGGACGAAATTTCAGAGAATCACGAACGCAATTTCTCTCTTATGAAAATGGAAGCCGGTATGCCCGGTGGGATGGGAGGAATTCTTGGTTTCGAACTGACAAATATGATTAAACGGACAAATCCTTCTGGAATCAGTTCTCATCTCCACTACTGCTGCGTATATCTCGGCAAAACCGTTATTAAGGCCAATGATCACGTCACTATTGGCGCTTGGACAGCTATGGAATCGGGTTCTGGTATCAACCAGCCAGAGGCACAGCCCCCACCTCATAGCTCCGACAAATCAGAGGCGATTCCAAGGGGTACCTATTTTGAGATGCCCAAGATTGTGCAGTCTTGGAATGAGCTTAAGGAAATGCTTCAAAGCACTGGAGCGCAAGCTGAGGGAGCTGTCGCGTAAGAGTCTATTTTGGCGGAATGATCTGCCAGCCCAGTTCTTGCATCACTCAAACAATGGTTCCGGCCTGTCCGTCGAAAATCCACCTCACGTTTTCAAAATAGCAGGCGGCACGATACGCTCCTAGCATCGGACGCAGGGCCGATTCGGCGGGAAATGACCGCCTCCGCTTTCGGGAAAACCTCTGTCAAGAGTGCAAGAATGCGGGTCAAAGCCCCTCGCACAGCCTACGTGCCTGGTGAGTAGGGCTTCGTACAGGTGTCGCATGGGCTTGCATGGTGTATGGAGCTTGGCTCCGAAGGAAAGTCACTGGTACTGCGTGTACCCCCCAGGACAGCAGGTCTAGAAGGGGTCGTGACCGCGGATTTGGAAGTTTGCGGGCGGAGCGATTCATTTCAGCTTGCGTATTCGGACTTGGCAGCGATGAGGAAGGCAAGGTCGGGGTCTGGGTCGGCGTTTTTCGCCATGCATAGCATATCCGTCAGCCATCCAATCCTGCTAGTCTTTGCGCAGCGTCGCCAATGGCTGCCGCCAATTGGCCCATGTGGCGTGTCAGCGAGCCACCTTGCCCCCGATCAAGAAGGATTACCGGACCAAGGACTCCACATGGACGTTAAGCGTTAATCGGGACTGGTAAATCGGGTACTCGTCACCCGTTTCTCAGGACGTAAGCGGTCCCGTATCGGACGTGTGCAGTTCGGGGACTCACCTGAGTTGCCCGAACTACCCTGCCGCCTTGGCTGCAAGATCTTCCACAACAGTTATACTAGCGAACAGATCCTGCGGCAGGCCGTGTCGGTCTTTCAAATACTCCGGGCTGTTGTACGAGACCCAAACTTTGCCCTGCCCGTCCTCCCACACCAGAATCTTCAGTGGCAGATCGATGGCGACGCTCGGTGCCGCCACCATCAGAGGCGTCCCCGCCTTGGGGCTGCCGAAGATCAGCAGCTTCGTGGGGCGCATAGTCAATCCTGCTTTTGCCGCCTCTCCGCTGTGGTCAACCAGCGCAAACAGTGTGACTCCTTTGGCCTGCAGAATGTTCTTCAATTTTTCGACCGTTTCATCTACCGAGTGATTGCTCGGCTTGTCGATAATCCCCTTGTTGGTCGCAGCGGCTGCCCCAAATGTCATGGATGTCTCCTTTGCACCGTTGGATTGACGATTTGTCGAATCCCCCACCGAAACTAGATAGATCGCCATCGCGAGACCAACCAAGGCCAACACCAGTGCGATCCCGACGTTCTGAGCCACAGGGCTACAGCGTCCGGCCTCGCCACGATCGAGCTGCCGGACGAGTTGCGTGTGCTGCCAGGCCGACGCGAAATTCACGACTACCCCCAACGTGATCAGCGCCGTGCCGAACCACAACGACAGGCCCGTCGAGGACAACGGCGTATTGGCCTGCCGGAAGATTTCGAGCTGCTGCAGAAAGAGGCCGAACCGGGCCACCACAAAACCGAAGCCCATGAGCGCAAGCCCGGTGCGAACCCAGGCCAGAAGTGTTCGTTCCGCGGCCAAGTAATCGCTAAGAGCAGCTTTGTGCCTCATTTCTGTTGGCGCACTCATTGCTATCCTTAGGGCGGCGTGTCGAAGAGAGGACTTTATATCACGGCTGCCAGCATTAATCGGGAGTTGAGCGCAAACCCCGGAATGATATAGCCTTCCTGACGCTAGCAAGGTGACCTATCGGGGCGGCGGCGTTCCTGCTCCTAGCGGAAACAACGAGAGTTCGACTCACGACCATTTCGAAAGGAGAGCATTCCATGCCGACGATCACGACGAAAGACGGAGTAGAGATTTATTACAAAGACTGGGGCAAGGGGCAGCCGATTGTCTTCTCACACGGCTGGCCGCTGAGCGCCGACGATTGGGACAATCAGATGCTGTTCTTCCTCGGCCAGGGCTATCGGGTGATCGCACACGACCGGCGTGGGCATGGGCGTTCCTCGCAGGTGGCCGACGGGCACGACATGGATCATTACGCCGACGACCTGGCGGCGCTGACCGCGCGCCTCGACTTGAAGGGTGCCATCCATGTGGGGCATTCGACGGGTGGCGGCGAAGTGGTGCACTACATCGCGCAGCACGGCGAAAGCCGCGTGGCCAAGGCGGCGATCATCAGCGCGGTCTCACCCCTGATGCTGAAGACGGCCGCCAATCCGACCGGACAGCCGAAAGATGCGTTCGACGGGCTGCAGGCACAGCTCGCCGCGAATCGGGCCCAGTTCTATTACGATGTGGCAGCAGGACCGTTCTATGGCTACAACCGGCCGGGTGCGAAACCACTGCAGGGTACGATCTGGAATTGGTGGCGCCAGGGCATGATGGGCGGCACGAAGGCACACTATGACGGCATCGTCGCTTTCTCACAGACGGACTTCACCGAAGACTTGAAGAAGATCACTGTGCCGGTCCTGGTGATGCACAGCGAGGACGACCAGATCGTGCCCTACGTAGCGGCGGGGCCGCTCTCGGCGAAATTGCTGCGGAACGGAATCCTGAAAACCTACAAGGGCTTCCCGCATGGCATGCCCACCACCGAACCCACTACCATCAACGCCGACCTGCTCGCCTTCTTGAAAGGCGCATCGAAAGCCTCGGCGTAGCATTCCGGGGCGCGGCCTTTCTCTCACGGGCTGCCAGTTGATCCACACCGCGATCGCCGCTGGGACCTCCCGTGTTGCGCGTGGTCCACTTTGCCTGCATGCCGCCGCCACTACCCCGGCAGGTGTGATGGAAACTTCTTCGCTCATAGGATTCCATCATCTTCAGCCTTCCCCATAGCCGTGGCGGGTCGGCTCGTCACTTTCCGGGTCAGAGCCTCAGAGAAAGTTGCCGCACCGATTCTTGCCTTGCACGAGGACGGGTTCGTTCAGGTTCCAGGGCCAGCCAACATTCCAGTGTTATAGCAACGTGAAAATGTCACCCTAATGGCCCGATGAAAATGTCACCCGTTAGAGGTTATCCACCGGTGTGGTGGAGTTTGGTTTGAGCGTGATAAATGGCGACGTTTCCGTCGAGTGATTCATAGAGATGGACTTTGGCTCCAGCGAAGCTGAAGCGTTTGGGCTGGGGAGGGATTTGGAAACGGCGTCCCTCCCATTGCACGACGTTGTCGTTGCCGACGGCGCGCTCGTGCAGGAAGCAGCAGATGCGAGCGAGATCCTGTGGAGCGGGGCGCCAGGCTTTTTCGGTCTCGCGCGGCGCGCGGGCAAAGCGCCGGTTGTAGTCGGGAAGAAAGCGGCCGAGGACTTGGTTGGCGGATTCGATATCGGCGGCGCCGGCCAGGCGCAGTTCGCTGGTGAGGCGATCCTGGAAGGTGCCCCAGAGGCGTTCGATACGGCCCTTGGCCTGCGGGCTGCGAGCGGCGATGTAGGTAACGCCGAGTTGGGCGAGGGCGCGGCCGAACTGAGTGGGCTGGCGTTTGCCGGCGAGTTGTTCTTCGGTTGACCAATGGTCGTCGTTGCGCACGAAGATGCTGTGGCGATCGCCGTAGAGACTGAGAGGAACGCCGTAGCGGCGCAACAGTCTGTGGAGCAGGCGGAAATAGCCACGAGCGTCTTCGGCGGGAAAGAATTGCGCGACCAGGACTTTGCGGGTGGCATCGTCGAGAAAGCCGAGCAAGGTGAGTTCGGGGCCGCGCTGTTCGAGCCAGCCGTGCAGGCTGGCGTCGAGCAGAAGCATTTCGCCTTCGCGAGCGCGGGGCAGACGGCGCTGGCGGTGAGTGGGAGCGCGCCGTTTGCGGAGCGAGCCGATCCCGGCGGAACGCAACAGGCGGCGAAGAGTCTCGCGACCGAGAGAGATGCCTTCGACCTCACAGAGCTTCTCGCAGAGATGATGGTCGTTGAAACCGACGTAGCGCGTGCGGGCCAAGGCGAGGATGCGAGCGCGCAGTGGCTCGGGAAGACGGCGCGGGCTGGGGCGGCCGCGGCCGACGTGTGCCAGAGCCGCTCCGCTGCCTTGCCGATAACGCGATTTGAGTCGTTTGACATGTCGAAGAGATAGGTCGAGCAGCTCCGCGGCTCTGGCACAGGTCAGAGTCCCCTTCACGCAAGACGAAATCACCACCACTCGCTGCAACTCTTTCTGACTCATGCGAAATGTCTCCCGATTCATAGGGTGACATTTTCACTGGGCCGTTAACCGGTGACAGAATTATTGGGCTAAGACAGCCAGCCAACATTCCAGTTCACTGTGCAAGGTACTTGATGTATAACAACGCCACAAACGCCCCGGGTTTACAAAACGAGACGTAGGGTCAAAATCATAATCGCGCAACGTGCCACTCTCTTCTCCGGAGATTCCCCCGATGACAGACTGGCGGGACGTTTATCTAAGCGCTTTGAGAGAAGAGGACTCTGGCCGATTCCGCCGGCTTGGCTACGACGCAGAGGCAGCAATCGTTGAGCGCACGCAAAGCATTGCTGGCCATCCCGACCGGCACGGTGAGCTTTATGAGATGGAAAAGGCTGTGACCTAATAGCGGGGGCACCGCGAGTTCATGTGAACCTCGAATGTTTGGTGGGTCTGGTTCATACCTACGCCAAAGCGGATGACGATTTCAAACGGGATGCGGCTGCAAAGCTCGAGGCGTTCATCGCTTCAAAAGAGCCCGCCGAAGACCCCTCAACAGCCTCGAGCACTTGGGTGAATTAAGCTTTGGAAAGACGACGAAACAACATGCTGAATCGCTGCAGCAGTGCTCAGAACTACTACGAATTTACTACGATTGCGCTTTTGGTGCTCCCCAGTCCCAAATGCAAAACCATCGGAACTGCTTGAAACCACGAAAGTTAGAGTGGTGCCGGCGGAGAGGATCGAACTCTCGGCCTAGGGATTATGAGAACAAGCTGCGGTTTTGATGCGTTCTGAAAATTTTAGATTGTACTATATTTCTCAAGCATTTATGATTTTGCGCCTTCTGACCGTTTATCCCCGTTTTGAACCGTTCTGAACAAGCAACTACTACGAATTTACTACAGTGCTCCATCACAGCTGCTCAGAGTACCCATGCGAAGGCCATCGATGAGGATGTCCGAGTTTTAGTTGATTGCAGCGACTCTCGATGTTCAGCACTGTAAGGCTCCTTGCAACCGAGTTCAAGCGACTTCCGTGGTTCTGATCTCCTTCTGCGGAAGGCGCGATGGATTCAGACGCTCCTTCAGCAACAAGAGCTCTTGATAGCCTTTGATGCGTCGGAACTTTCGCTCCGCCTCTAGGAGTCCTGTAGCGGTCCAGCGCAGTGGTTGATTTCCTTCTCTCCAGCGTTTTACATTTCGTGCCACCCGCTGCACCGTCGACAGACAGGATTCGATCGGGTTGGTCGTCGCTAATTTTCGGCGCAACACCTCTCCGATACCCAAGCGATGGACCGTCAGCGTTTCTTCCAGTCCTTCCTCGAGGCTTCGGGCCGCGGTCGGATTGACCCGTTCCAGTTGCCGAAAGATTTTCTCCAGTGCGGCCTTAGCCTCTGTGTAGTTGTGCATGCCGTAGGCATGGCGCATCCGTCGGTCGTAATCTTTCTGGCAGTTCTCCGGCAGGTATTCCCGTATATTCCGCCGCTTGTGAACCTGGCAACGCTGCACTTCCACTCGTTCACCGAAAACACGCTCCACGCCGGCCCGCAGTGCTTTGGATCCGTCCATCACCACCAGATACCGCCGCCCGAGATCCAGCCCTCGATCGATGAGATCTTTCAAGAGCCCTTTGACCACCGTGGTGTTCTCTGTCGCTCCTTGCCATACACCCAAAACGTGCTTTTCTCCACCTTCCGCGATACCCAGCGCCACCACCAGCACCTGACCGCCAAAGTGAATCCCATCGATCATCAGTACCACCAGATTCAGGTCTTCCGATCGTCGCTCGCATAGCGCACGCAACTCGTTGCTGCTGGCGGCTACGAATTGTCGGCTCACGCTGCTCTTCTCGATCCCGTAGCCCTCGAGAACGCTCTCCACCGCTCGCCCATAGTTTCGCGTCGACAGCCCGGACACCACCCCCTCCCGCACCGCTCGTTGCAGTTTCCCGTCTTGCTGCAACTGACGATAACTTTCCAGCTCCACTTCCTGACCCTCGCGTGTTCGCACCCGCGGCCGTTCCAGCGAGACCTTTCGCCCACTAAAAACCACATAGCCGGGCTGCTTTCCCCAGCGCACACACCCGCCACGGGAATTCGGTCGATGCGGAGGACCCACGCGGCGAGTGACTTCGTTCTCCAGGATGGCCCGCAAGATTTGCAGCCCGGCCTGCCCGGCCAGATCTTCCACCTGCGCTTGCATCTCCGCCCATACCTCGGCCATCGGCAACGGCACTTGCACCTGCACCTGCACCTGCAACTCTTGCCCTGCCACCACCTCGAACTTGGGAATAGACTTGCGCTCTTTGCTCTGATATTTCTTTCTCACGGCGGCTCTCTCCTTTAAAAGGGATTCGCAACCCGAACTCTATCCGAGCTCGGGCGAGAGCCGCTGCTTCCTTTTCTTCAGGTTTCAACTAAAGGTGGGACATCCTCCCATCGATGAAGCGGGCCGCTAACTTCTGATGAGCCCCCCCTTACCAGACACTGGGAGCCCCGGCGTCCTCAGCGCAAAGTTGGTTCCCATCGCATCGCTCATAAGGGTCTTAGAAAAGTGACGGACGGACTGCGCCGCCCAGGAGCCCCGAGTTAACGTTCGCGATTGTGTGAGTTCCTTCGTTGCCACCCCAAGAGAACAGAAGGTACACCTGAGGGAATCCGCCGGCGCGCAACGTCAAGCCAGCAGAGAAGCTATGACGCCAGGGACCGTCTCCAAAACTACCGCGCGTCAGGGCGATCTTACCTTCGTCGGCAATGAACGTCACGCCCACCGGCAATGTCCAAATCGAATGCTCAAAATTCTCCCGGAACAGCATGACGTTCGGGGCACGGAGGCGGTAGTCCTGGTAGCTGCTCAACGATGCGTTGCCGTCAATGTCTGACCCTCCGAGTGTGGGCTGGAAGTAGAAAGGAACAAGACCTCCACCGGGCGTCATTGCAAGGCTTGTGAAGAAACGCAACCCAACTGATCCTTCGAGGTTTCTCACATAGGCTTTGGGGCATGACGAACTCGTCGTCGGATCAACCGAGCAGTCGTCAGGTCCGTTTCCAGAAATCGACTCAAATTGCCGAGTTGTCTTGCCGTAGAGGGCAAATTGGTGATTGAGGTCGATCGCTACACGCTGAAACGTAAAGTTGAGATTCGTTGGCGTCACGAATTGCTCGTAGGAGAAGTTGTAATTCAGCCGAACCACATCTGCGGCAAAGACCGGACGAAGTCGAAAGCCCTCTGCCAGCTGGAGCGTGCCCGGCTGACGTGTGAGTCCGGGAGCCGTAGCCTCAGTGTAAGTCTGCTCGATAGAAGGACTAGGCTGATTGGGACTCGCACGGAGATCGACGAAGCGCCCATTTACTTCACCGTGGAGCGAAGCATTCAATCGCGGAAGAAGCGGCTTAACGACGTTTCCTCCAATCACTGTCTGTGTCATTCCGAAGAAGGTACGCCCCGCCGCTGTAGTTGACGGTCCGATCCCGAAATAAGTCAGTTTGTTCAATGAAATTGCCTGTGCATAAATGCCAAAAACAGTGTGCTCAGGCAACTCGCTTGGATTCGACTGCGGTTTCGGGGGACCGAAGCTCACGCCGATGGGTTTGTTCGGAGTATGCACGAACTGGAAGTAAACTCCACCGCGCCAGGACGCATTGATCGACGCGACAGCGTCAGCGTCCCAACTGTTACGCCAGTTCTCGGTCGTCTTATGTCCGACGTAAGCTACACCAGCCCCGAATCCGTTTTGCGCTGGCATACTTCCTACCGCGATATGAACCGGTTGGCCGGTGAACAACTCCTCGGCACAACCTGGCAGACCCTTGAAGTTGAAACAGCTGTCTTTCAGTTTGTCTGTCTCGCTCGGTGAGTCGACCCGAGCGGGAGTATTCTGTGCGCTGGCAACGGTTCCGGCTATCAGTGTCAGGATTAGGAGTCGCCACACGGTTCAGTCACTTTCCGCCAGGCGTCGGAGCGTGGCGATGCAAGATCGCGGTCGCACGATGAATGTAGGCGCTCACGTCACTTTCGGTTTTCAATGACTTTGGATCAACCGCGATTAGTTTTGCGAGTTCTTCGAGGTGCTTTATCAGAGCCTCGCGCATATGCAAGGCCTGCGATTGCAGCAGTAGTCCAGCTGGACGTTTCGGATTGAACGAACCCGCTTGTGGTTTCGGTACATCAATTGCATTCGGGAATGTCATCTATTGCTCCTACAGATTGAAGTACGGAACGTCTGTGTCAGTCCTCATCTGGTCCGACAATAGATCGAGGAACGTGCTCGCCTTCTGCTCTCGAACGGTTCGTTTGGCGTCACCATTTAGGAAGAAATCTGTAACAGTGCCGGGAATCGAGGCGTGTTCGAAAATGCGTCCATTCGCTGGGTCTTCAGTTCCTGGAACAACTGTTCCTTTGGCGATATAAGGCGACACGAGGACCGCAGGCACGCGGACGCCAAGCCGGTCGAAGTTGAAGACCTCTCCTGTACCGGCATTCGCCCCTGAAGCCGAATATCCGTCCGGCATACACGGAGGCGGCACGACATGGTCGTAGATTCCTCCGTGCTCGTCATAAACAATCAGCAACGCAGTGCTACTCCAAAGCACAGGATTCGTGCGGATTGCGTTGTAAATCGCAGCGATGAATCGTTCGCCTTGCTGAACGTTGTGATCGGGATGTTGGTCCGAAGCTAACACCTCACCGCCGCCAGCTCCCTGATGGTCGTTGTAGCAAGGTTCGACAAAGCTGTATTCCGGCAGCGTGTTATTTTTGCAGTCGGCGATGAATTGATCGTAAGTCGCAAAAATCTGGGGCTGATTCTTCAAAATGTTTACGATCTCCATCGTCGAACTCGGCTGGTCATAGTAATAGATTTTCGCGGTGTGTCCGGCCTGCACCATCCGCTCGTATGAACTCGAAATCGGGTCGAGAGCGTAGAAGATATCCATGCCGACTTGGCCGAACGACGTTCCGTAGTGGGCGAACGCACGGTTGCAGATCGTCGGACCTGGAATCGACGAGAACCAGCCATTGAAAACGGCGAATTGCGTCGCCAGCGTCGTCAGTACCGGCAGCTTGTCCGGCGTGAAGTAAGACATGATGTTATGAGATTTCTGAACGTCGTTGGTCTGCGTGAAGTAGTCCTTTACAAAGCCCTGCATGTTCGCGACCCGGCCGGGTCCGGGCGCTGCACCAAATATCTGTAGATCAACTCCCGGAAAGTGGTGGTCGGGATCAGGGTCGAGCTGGCTCTGAAACATTGCATTGCCCTGGACTTTGACCGTGTTTCCGTTCGTGTCTGGGTTCGATTCGTTTCCAGTAAGGCCGTTGATGCCAGGGTACGTTTTCTTGCCATTCGTAGTCACAAGGCCCAAACCGCCAAGCATGTGGTCGAACGAGCGATTCTCCATCATCAGAACAACTAAGTGTTTGAGGTTGCTTAGGCCAACCGACACAGTAACCCCTTTCACTAACTTTGGCGGTCTAGACGTAGTGGCGTATCTTCGATCAGCGTTTCACGCCGTGAGGTACAACTTTGACACAGTGTGCAGGGGACTTAGGGCCTTTAAAGTGAAAGTTTCATGAAAGCCCGACCGTCCGTCTTGTTGGTCGGAAGGATGTTGGGGGTGAAGAGCAGTCAACCCATCCCATTTCACCTTGCTTTGATCCGGGTAGGTCTGTAGCCGCCTACCGGACAAGTTTATGGAGAGTCGCTCTAGTTTCCGCGACACGGACCGGCCACTTTAAGTCCAAGCAGTGCCGCGTTGACAAACTTTCCGTCCAAAACAACCGGGGCCAAAGTTCTTTGGACGCTGTTGTTGGACATCTGCAAGTCGGGGGACCACGTTACGCCGGTCGCATAGACCAGGCCATTTCTTGAGACGTCAAGACCTTCCAGGAAGTCCCGGTCAGTGCCGCCACGATATGAGCCGTAGCACAGTTTTGCCAAGTCCGACGAGAATGCCACGAGGAAGCCGTCCTGCTCGCCCCCGCCGTACTTGGGTTGCAGGGCATTTCGAGTCGTCGCAAGATCGGTTGATGAACTGCCGCCCACAAGCCAGACGTTTCCATCGCGGTCCACTTTCACGTCATCTCCATCACCACCACTCAAATCATTTTTGCTGCCGCCCCAATAGGTTGAGCGTACTTTGCGGTATCCCTTACCATCGAATTTCGCCACAAATGCGTCCTGGCCTCCTTTGTTAGTGCTCTGGTACGCCCCCGCAGTCGCCGGGAGATCGTTTGAGTCCGTGCTGCCCGCGACAACCGGATCACCGCGCTGATCGACGGTCACGCCCCAACCGGAGTCGTCCCCGGAGCCTCCGAAGAAAGTGGAAAAAGTCGGAGTCAGACTGGGAGTTGCAAATCGTGTCAAGAAGAGGTCACTTACACCGCGCAGTTCGTCCTGAATGGGGTGTACAGTCGGAAAATCCTTTGACTTCGTGAAGCCTACCGCGAACAGCCCACCTTTCCTGTCGAATGCAAGTCCTGTGAGAAACTCGGCTCCCTGGCCCCCAAACACAACGGAGTGGAACACTCTCGGTTCGTCCGGCTCGATGTATGCAACAAAGGCGTCTCCCATCGACGTTGTGTGGGGTTTCGACTGTCCAGGGAAATCATTCGACTCGGTCATCCCACCCACAAAAACGCCCCCACGATTGTCCAGCTCAACGGCATCATCGTCGTCAGCGCCGGTACCGCCTAGAAACGTTGCATATACGACCTCTCCGTCCGGCGCGACCTTAACAAGAAATCCATCACTATCCCCTCCGCCATACTGCCGTTGCAATGCGTTTGCTGTCGTTGGGAAATCTCGGGATTTCGTCAATCCTACGACATAGGCGAAACCGTTTCGGTCCACCTGGATGCGGGAAGCCTCGTCGTAATCGCTCCCACCGACGCGCGTTGCATAGATCAACTTGCCGGTCTGCGGATTGACTCGGAGGACGTACGCGTCGAAATAGGGGTCGGAATCGCCTTCAGTTGCCGGCTGCTTCGATGGTTTTGCCTCGATGGGCAGATGGCTTGAGGGTGAGTGGCACGCTAGGTAGAGGTCGCCGTTTGATCCGAGAGCGATACCGTCGCAGTCGGCAACTCCCAAATAAGTTGAAAAAATCACTGTTGGCCCCTGGGCCGCCAAAGCTGCACTGAAGAGAGCAAAGCAAACGAGAACTGTTCTGGACGCATGCAACCGGAACTTCGGCATCGCGACTACGCGTAGGTAGAGGAACCTCGTCATCTCGAACGCCTCAAAACGTTCCTGTCAATGTTTGCAGATTGGCGAGGGCACTGCGATAGCGCCTCCGGGCATCGTCGTATGCGTTTCGCGATGCCGTCAAAGTGTTTTCAGCATCTACAACTTCCAGCGTGCTCGACTCCCCCGCCTGGTAACGCAGAGTGATTAAGCGCAGGCTCTCTGAGGCAAGGTCGGCAATCTGGCGGGACTGCTCCACGGCGGACCGGGCAACCGACGCTTCGTCGTAGAACGCATAAAGATTGGCCAAGACCTGCCGTTGGGCTTCGGTCAGCTCCGCATGCGCCTGTTGTTGTTTGTACTCCGCCTGGTGCAACTTGCTTCGCAATGTACCCCAATCCCAGACCGGGATGGTCAAGCTCGCTTGTACGAAGTAACCAAGATTAGGTAACGGCCCTTTCGTCGGCTCCGCCTTCACTACGCTGCGCAGTGCAAAGTCATTTGCCTCGATTCCATAGTCGGTTTCGATGCTCAACGATGGAAGGAAAGCACCCTTCGCGGAAAGAACGCCCAAGTTGGCTTCGTCCAGACCTCCTGAAGCGACACGGAGGTCAGGATTTTCATGCAGTGCCATAGTCCGTGTCTCAGCGATTGATGGAAGTGGATGCGGCGAATCCAGGTCGTCAACGACTACAAAGTCCTCGTTCAGAATGGGAAACAACCTGACGGCAAGGTTCAAGCGAGCTTCTTCCATCGTTAGATTTGCCTCGTCAGAGGTCTGCTGTTGCTGGCCATACTGGATCTGCGCCTTGATGACGTCGCTGTGTGGCGCTTGGCCTCCGCGTTCCATGGAATCTGTCGTGTTGAGGAAGTTCTTGCTCTGCTCAAGAGCTTGTTGTGCCGTGGCGTACTTGCGTTGTGCGGCGACCAAGGCGTAATAGTTTTCGGTTACGCTTGCTGTCAGTCCGCGCTCGGCGATTTCGACTTTGGCCCTGGCGGTTGCTTCCGCAATGGACGCGCGGTGCATTCCGACCAGCATGTAGGTGTCCGGTGGCATGTCCTCCCGAAATACACCCCATTCACGGTAAACGTGAACGCCATCTTGAGTTACGAACCTGCCGTTGGGGGTCTTCCCATTCCCCTGTGTTCCCAGATATTGGGTCGACTCGCTTATAGAAGGGAGAGTCGCATTCCTGGCCTGAATTCGGTCCTCATGGGCGACCTTTGTGTCTCCGACCGCGCCGAGGAATCTCGCGTCATTCTTCTTCGCGAGGTCTAGAGCGTCGTGCAGGGTAATTGTTATTGGAGGGGCAGTCTGTTGATCAGACTGTACTAGCTGCGTTCTCCGACCGTCGGCGGGTGTTTGGCTCGGGGGAGCCGTAGTCTGTGCCCCTGCAAACGAAGCCACAACGAAGAGGCCGACGCACAGACGGATGCCGGTTCCAATTTTTCCGAATCCAACGAACAGATCAATTAGTTTCCTCATCACGGTTTATGGCTCCTCATCTTTTGAGCTGACTCACATCGATGGTGCACACTTCGATAAATGCTACTTGGAGGACGTGAAGGCCAACTGAATTCACTATCGGCTAGTGCGCCTAACGCTTCCATTGAAGCCGTTCGGGCCACGCTCGGCCGGGGTACTTTTGCGCTCTCTCTCCTCTTACCCCGGCAATTTCAAAGGGGGTTAGGTTACAGAGCGGGGAAAAGTGATACACCTGCTCCAGTCGTTCCGGGGCGGCTGGTTCGAGGCCACCTTCGGCTGATGGTCATAAACGAGGCCGTCGTTAACCAAGGCTTGCCTGCGTTTACATCGGGAATAGCACTACCTGCCAGTCACAGTTTGGCTCATTGACGCATCTGAAATGCTTAATCGCGTCTGGGCATCAGTGCCGATTGGAGGTTCGCAATGTCATCTACATCCACGGTTGTTTCGGCTTTCATTTTGATGCTTTTGGCAGTGGGTTCTCCTGCGAAAGGTGCTTCTGGTGATCTTGAGTTGGGAAAGGCTCGAAACGGTACATTAGGTCCCGGACAAGCTGACGCGTACGGAGTTCCATTGAAGCCGGAGGAAGTCGCCACTACGAACGTGGTAACGCATGGGACGAAGCTGGTGATAACTGTGTTCGGCCCGTCGGGCGAAAAAATCCGAGGTTTTCAATTCGATGGTTCCGGTCGGGACGTGAGTTTCCTCGCCAAGACCGAGGGTAGATATCGCTTGCAAGTCGCACTTGATCGCGGGGCAGAGAGCGGCCCTTACACGATCACGCTGACAAGAGTGCTGGCGCTCTCGACGCTCAACAACCCTCTTCCCGGACAATACCAAAGCCCGCGTATCAAGGTCCTCCAAGCAGCTTTACAAAGCGATCCAAAGACCGCGCTGGAAGCCTTTTGGAAGGAAGTGCAGAACAAGGGAGCCCCGCTTGTTGAGCCGCTCGACGGAGATTCTGACAACATGCTCGTCACCTTCCTGTGGAAGGGAACGCTTGACACCAAAGGAGTGATGGTGTGCTGGTGGCCGTTTGCGTCTGTTTCGCCCGATGATTATCGGTTGACTCGTCTCGGAAGAACGGATGTTTGGTTCAGGAGTGTGAAAGTAGAGAAACACAAGCGATTCATGTACCAGATGGCCCTAAACCCGCCATCTCTTGCTGCGCCGCTGAGACCCGAAACATTTGCTGTAATCGACGCGCTATCACAAGCAGACCCTCTGAATCCTAAGCGCTGGCTCGTCGAGCCCGGAGACCCCGATCTACCGGAGTATCAAGGAGCATCGTTTGTCGAGATGCCGGATGCACCAGCGCAGCCATGGCTGGCAAAGCGCGAAGGCGTTCCATCGGGCACGATCGAGCGACACCAGGTGGAGAGTGCTTCTTTGAAGGGCACCAGAGAGGTGGTCGTATACGTGCCTCCCGCTTTTTCCAAGGATTCTAATCCGTACGATTTGCTGATTGTTTTCGATGAACGACAGTATTTGAACGACGACAAGAACGGCACAATCATACCCACGCCGCAGATTCTCGATAATCTGATTTCCGCAAAACGGATTCCCCCGACCGTGGCGTTGCTGATAGATACCTCACAAGCGCGATTGAGTGATCTTGGCTGTAATGCGAAATTCTCTGATTTTCTGAGCCTGGAACTGCTTCCGTGGGCTCAACGTTCGTACAACGTCACATCGGACCCACGCCGAACTGTCGTGGCCGGGGCAAGTGCCGGGGGACTAGCAGCGGCCTGTGCTGGACTTTATCACCCTCAGAACTTCGGAAATATTCTTTCGCAATCGGGATCATTTTGGTGGGCTCCTGCTAGGAGTGGGAACCCCGACGATTTGGATGATCCGATGGTTGAGCCGAACTGGATCGCGCGGCAGTTCCTCGCAACCCCGAAGCTACCGCTGCGTTTCTATATGGAAGCGGGGAGCGATGAAGACAATTTGTTGCTTCGCGGTTCGGGCCTTCTTCCCAGTAATCGCCATTTTCGCGACGTGCTTCTAGCCAGAGGCTATGAAGTGCACTATCACGAATTTTCGGGTGGCCACGATTTTCTAAGCTGGCGGGGCGATCTAGCCGACGGCTTAATCACCCTTTTGGGTTCCGAAGCCCAGTAGTAGTGGGAACACCGCCGTTTCTCGGATAGCCTCCTAAGTCCCGTAAGTCTTACCGGACATATATGCCGTTCTAATACTCATTCGTCGATTTATCCAGGGGCTACCCCGCAATGGCAGACGTTTTCAAAAGATCTGTGGAAAGTCTGGCCGCCGTTTGTCCAATGAGTGAAAGCGTCCGGGGGCGAACCGGTTTGGCCTTGATTGCGTTGGAGACTGGTGCTTGGTCTGAGCACACACAAGACCGGCAGTTCACCTACTACCGGCCAACATGCTTCCGTCAAACCATGAAGAAGCCGCATAAACTCAAGGCAAAAAGCTGCCTGAGAAGATGGTGAAAATCGCCCGAAAAGGCATCCGGGAGACAGTATACGTTCCCAGCATGGCGCACAGGGCCGATTCAGGGGAAACTGACGGGCTCCGCTGTAAGGGAAACCCTCTGTCAAAGGTTCAGACTTGCGGGTCAAGCCCCTTCGCACAACCTATGTGCCTGGTGAGTAGGGCTTCGTACAAGGGTCGTGCGGGCTTGCATGGTGTATGGGGCTTGGCCCCTGCGGAAAGCCACTTGTACTACGTGTACTGCCCCAGGATAGGTGATCTACTCGGGTCCAAGGAGCCGACGTTGTTATGCAATCATTTGAGAGACAATGACCCATGAAGTGCCCGAAGTGCGGAGCAACCCTGATAGTCAAGCCTGTGCCCGGTGCAAAGCAATTTCCCCGAAGATTGGAATGCCCCGAGCACGGTTGCCGGCAGGAAAAGCCGCGACCGATTCCAATGAGGTTTCACAAAGATAGGCCCAACTGGTGATTAATTCCGACGGGCAACCTGCGGTAGTTTCCGATCGATGCCATAACGGCGTCGGGCTTGTTAGAATCGGGGCCCGACCTAGGATCGGTCGCAGCAGCATCGAGGAGAAGGAGAGAAGGAGCATGGCAAACGCATCTGAGCCAACGCAAGCAACAAGCGCATTGGGGGCGACTTCGACGACGGAAGAGGTCTTGGCCGGGGTCAATCTGCGCGGCAAGCGGATTCTGGTTACCGGTGTTTCGGCCGGACTCGGAGTCGAAACTGCGCGATCTCTTGCAGCACACGGAGCGCACGTGGTGGGGGCGGCACGAGATTTGGCCAAAGCTAGAGCGGCGACCGAACAGGTGCGAAAGGACGTTGCGGCCAATGGTGGCAGCTTCGAACTGGTTGAACTCGATCTTGCTAATCTTAAGAGTGTGCACGCCTGCGCTGATCAACTGCTGGCAAAAGACGAACGTTTTGACTTGGTCATCGCTAATGCCGGCGTGATGGCCACACCGTTTGGCCATACGGCGGACGGATTTGAGATGCAGTTCGGTACCAATCACCTAGGCCACTTTGCGCTGGTCAACCGGATAGCGCGTCTTATCCGGGAAGGCGGGCGGCTGATCAACCTTTCTTCTTTGGGTCACCGCTTCTCGAATGTGGACCTTGAGGATCCCAACTTTGAACGGACGCCCTATCAGCCGTTTGTGGCCTATGGGAGATCCAAAACAGCGAACATTCTCTTTAGCGTTGCGTTCGACAGACGGCACCGGGATCGCGGTGTGCGCGCCGCGGCTGTCCATCCGGGGGTGATACAAACCGAGCTGGCTCGCCACGTGGATGCCAGCCAGATACAGAAGATTATTGACCAGAGGAACCAGCAACTTGCGGCGGAGGGCAAGGCGCCGATGAAGTGGAAGACGATTCCCCAAGGAGCCGCAACTTCGGTATGGGCCGGTGTCGTTGCTCCCGCCGACGAGATCGGCGGCCGATATTGCGAGGACTGCCACGTCAGCAAAATCGTGCCGGACTCTGTACCGGTCGACGCCATAACCGAAGGGGTACGTGGATATGCGCTCGACGCAAAAAATGCCGAGGCGCTCTGGAAGAAAAGCGAAGAGCTCCTCGGAGAATCCTTTTAGGCTACGCCCCGCAGCCACCGTTCCAGCAGAGGAAAATCGGAGCGCTTTAGCGGTCGAAAAGTAATCGATTTAATCGTAGTTAGCTCGGCAAACTGCGACTTTCGAGGCTTCTCGACACGGGGTGTGTGATAGGCCGCTCATTTGTTACTTGGGAGAAAAAGCCAAAGCGTAAAGCCATTGCTCGCCGCTCGTACCGACCTCTGCGTCTAGACCAGCACGTTCTAAGCGCTTCCTTAAGTCTTCGGCGTCGTCAGAACGCTTCACAATGCGAAACGCCCGGCCATCGTTGAGGGTGCGGAGTTCAATTTCATCATCCAATCGATAGGTTCCCTGCACTGCGCTACGCTCATTCCGCCCTGGCCCTCCAAGATAGCTAGACAACCACCTGGCTTGAGAGCTGAGGCCATTAAAGTCAGAAAAGGATCAAGCACCAGTGAAGGCAGATGAGAAATCCAGACACCAGGAATATGGCGTCGTACCGGGCCCGGGGATGCCAGCGAAATAGATCAGTTTCTTCATACTCTACGCGTGCCTGTAGTCCAGCCTCTCGGGCTTTGCGACGATTCACTTCGATCGGGTCTAGCAGTTCGTTGAAGAATCGAGCTTTTCAAGATTTCCGTTCTGATTTCTTGAGTTATCGCTAAGTTGGGAAGGAGTGTTTTGGGTTCTTCTAACCAATCAGCGAGCCTGCATCGAAGCTCCGTTTCAAGTTCTGGCCATCAGGTTTCGCAATCGGCACAGATTATAGGCAGCTCCGGTGAAGGTAAACAGCCACCCCACCTTGTCGATCCCTCTCAACTTCACTTTTCTTAGCATCCCGACCATCTTCATCCACCCGAACACTTGCTCCACTCGTTTTCGCTTCCGCTGACTCACCTCATACCCCGGATGCCGTGTGGTCCGCTCGTCCACCGCGCTCCTGCGATTGCTATTGTTTTGCGCTACATGCGGCGTGATGTTCATCCCGCGAAGTTCGCCTACAAATTCCTGGGTGTCATAATTCTTGTCCCCTCCCATCGTCACTCGCTTTCCCACAGGGATCGCTTCGGCCATCAGCATCGCCGCTTCCCGCTCCGCTCTTCCATTCGCCTCGGTCAGAAACGTCTGCACCAACAGTCCGTTGCGGTTCTCCATTAATACATGTCCCAGGTAGCTTAGCTTCGCCTCGCTTCCTGCGGACTTCCTAAACAGACGCGCGTCGGGATCCGTCGTGCTTTCATGGGTCTGGTTCTTCCTCTTCTCCCCGTGAAAATCGACATCTCCTCCCGCCCCAGGCGGATTCCCCTTCCCGTCTTTCCGCCGGAAACTCTTATGGCTGGCCCAAGCCTCAATCAGCGTTCCGTCTACCGTGAAATGTTCGTCCGACATAAACGGACTGGCTCGCTCCAGCACCCTCCTGTTGCGAAGGAAATGGGTTTTTCAACAAACTGCTAAGTTCGTTTGCCCGGACCGGAAGCGCGACACTCAGACGGACTGGCGCCACTGGCTAGACCGCGCCTGCAAGGTCTCGAAGATCGACAATTTTCGCTGGCACGATCTCCGCCACACATTCGCCTCGAGGCCGGTGATGGCGGGCGTCGACCTCCGGAGCGTGCAGGAGCTGTGCGGCCATCGGTCGATCGTCACTACGCAGCGTTACGCGCACCTCTCGCCTGATCACCAGAAAGCGAACGTCGAAAAGCTGGCGCGCGAGCTGAAGTGCATCGCGTGCGCCAAGCGCGGGCACGAACGACGGGCGATGCACATTTCGGGAAACGCGGGCCTGTGTGGCGAATGCTTCGCCGAAATGGTCCGATCTATAGACACTTTTGAAGACACTCTTGCTGAAGGCAAGAAAACTCTGATTCGGCAAGATTCTCGGCAACTGACAGGAATGAAAGCAGTTTGAGGTGGTGCCGGCGGAGAGAATCGAACTCTCGGCCTAGGGATTATGAGAACAGGCGGCTGTTTTGACGGGTTTTGAAAATTTTGGATTTTGCTTGATTCCTCAACAGCTTGCAACCTGCCCCGCTTGACCCGTTCGTCTCCGTTTTGACCCGTTCTGAACAAGCAACTGCTACAAAACTGCTACAGTGCTCCATCACAGCGCCCAGAGTGCCCCATACGAAGAGAATTGACGAAGCAGGCCGCGATGCCATCCGCAAGCTGGCGCACGCGGTTGTCCTTACCTCGCAGTCTAAAGGCTGGCCGAGGCGGGTCAAAGCCAGCAGGGAACAGCGGATACCCACGCGAAAAAAGGACCACTCCCGGGCTGGCGTGGGGCATGGCGGGTCGCCGAGTCTAGGAACACCGAAGAAAGCCGTCAATTCACGGGGGGGTTAGCGTATGGGGATGCGAAAAAGGGACCACCCCTGATCCTGAGGGTGCGCGATTTTGTTGCGATTTTCAGTTCGAAGCCGGATTTTGTCCGAGCCGCCAAGGCGACCGCTCGTTCCAACCTTGCATCGTGTCCGTCGCCCATCGTGTGGACTTGTCCGTGTGGCACGTCGTGCAGGGATTCGGAATCTTGTACTGGTCCGTCATCGCAGGCGTAATGAAACGGAACGTGTGCGCGTGCACAAACGTGTTCGGCACTCCTTCAGTCTCGATGGCAGGCATGTGGCACGACACGCATTGGCTTCCGGCGCTTCCGCTCTTGTGATGTGTGTGCGCTTCTAACGTAGCTGTCCGAGGCCCATTCGGCGATCCCTGAAAATGGCAATCAAGGCATAGCTTGTCTGCGGGCTTCTTCAGTTGTGCGGCATTGCCGGTTCCGTGTGCGTCATGGCAGCTGAAACACGTCACGCCACGCCGGTACATCACGCTCTGGACGAAGTCGTTGCCCTGCATCCGGTTTTTGTGGGCCGTACCGTCCGCGAAGTAGTAAAAATTCGTTTCGCCCATGGTGTGGCCTTCCAGATTCCAGTGGTCTGCGAGCTTGAGGCCCACGTTATAGCCCACGGGCCAATCGTAGTATTTCCCCTCTATGGGATTCGCCAGCGGTTGGCCTTGCGAGTGACACTGAATGCAAGTATCGCTGCCCGCAACGTAGTCCATGCGCGACGGGTTCAGGATATTGCTCCGCGAAGGTTTCGCCGCGTGCTCGCTGCCCGGGCCGTGGCAGCGCTCGCAGCCCACATTCCACTCTGTCACTTGCTTGGTGTGAATGTCGTAGCCAACCGAATGGCAGCCATCACAGAGCTGGCCCGTTGGCCGCTGCATGTTGTCCGCCGGGAAGAGCTTCGCCCACCAGTCGCCGGTTGCCGTCACGAAATAACGGCTCCATTGGTGGTTTGCCACTTCCCACTGCACCGGCAGCGGGAAGTAGTCGTCGCCCATTTTCGTGAAGTAGCGCTGCTTCCACAGGCTGCCGTACACGAGTGCCACTTCATCCTTGGAAAAGGGCGAAACCGGATTCGCGGTCGGATCGGAAAGAATTGCGTCAGGATGCTGACGTGGATCGCGCACCACGTTCGCCATCGGCGTCTTTTGCCAGTGCTCGTAGATTTGCGCGTGGCACTTCTGGCAGGCCTGCGATCCCACATAGTGCCGAATAGTCGTTGACTGCTGGCCCGCCACCGGCATAGCCACCGCAAGAGCAAGAAGAACAACAGACTTCCAACCTATCATCTAGCAGCCTCCCTGAGCCTTGTGAGGATTCTAGGTCTTGGCCGAGCGATTGACTTCCACGCCAGAAGCATTATAGTCGACGAGCGATATCGAAATACGATATAAATGGTTGCTGAAAAAAAAGTGTCTTGGACCAGCCACGCGATCTATATTCGGGCCTGATTCGCTTACACGTGCTGCACCATGCCAGCCGGGAACCGATCTTTGGCCTCGGCATGATCGAAGAGCTGGCGCGGCATGGTTACAAGCTCAGCCCGGGGACACTGTACCCGCTGCTTGATGGCATGGAGGAAAAAGGCCTCCTGCGGTCATCGCGTTCGCTCGTGAACGGGAAGGTCCGGCGCGTCTATCGCGCCACGGCGGCAGGCCGCAGGGCGCTGCGGGTCGCAAAAAAGCGCGTCAGCGAACTCTTCGGAGAGCTTTTCGAGGACGAACGATGAAACTCTGTCTCGGGATGCTTGGGCTCGCTCTCCTTTGCGGGCCGCAGGCTCTTTTCGCAGGCCCTCCGTTCCAGACCGACGATCCGGAGCCTATCGACTATCGCAATTTTGAGTTCTACACCTTCGGCACTGCGGATGCTACCTCCTTCGAAACTGACACGACTGGCCCTGCCGCCGAATTTAACTGGGGCGCGCTTCCCAACGTGCACTTGCACATTATCGTACCGCTCGCGGCCATCGTTCCGTCCGAGCACTCAGAGCCTGGGCAAGTCGGCCTGGGAGACATCGAAACCGGAGTCAAGTTTCGCTTCATTCAGGAATCGAAGCGCCGTCCGATGGTCGGCACCTTCGTGATGTTTGAGCTGCCCACTGGCGACGCAAGTAAAGGCCTCGGCGTCGGCAAGACTTGGTACAAGCTTCCGCTTTGGATACAGAAGAGTTTTGGTCCCTGGACCGCCTATGGTGGCGGCGGCGAAACCATGTTCAGCCATTCGCCGGGTTTCGGAAATTATCCGTTCGCCGGTGGGCTTCTCCAACGCGACATCGGCAAGCGCCTTACCCTCGGTGGGGAGGGCTTTTACCACGGAGCCGAAGGCCCGGCAACGCCACTAAATAAGAACGCCACGCTCCTTGATGTCGGTGGTTACTACAAGTTCCGCGACCCCGGCTTTCAATTTCTTTTCTGCTATGGCCACACCGTCGCCGGCCAAAACGAGAACTACGCCTACGTCGGCCTCTATTGGACGTGGGGCCACAAAGGCGCGGCGGATAGAGACAGCGCGAGCCGACGCGGCGCAGCGCCTCCATTCGCAATGGCGGCGCCGTTTTCGCAGCCGCGCAGCTTCGGCGCATTCTAGACGCCGCTCGGAGAGGAAGGGACCCTTATGAACGTGAACCCGAGCGATGTGATCCTGATGGCCCACGCCACTTTTGGAGTGCTGGGCACGCTCGCGGCTCTATGGGTGTTCGTCGAGGCTCTCAACGCGAGCGAAGCGAACGCCGCACGCACGCGAACGGCTGCCGCGCTCGTTGCCTTCTTTATGGCTGTCACCTGCTTCGTCGGCGGATATTGGTATGTCCGTTTTTACCCGGCAGACCGCGCGATGATTCTGAAAGGCCCGTGGCCTTTCGCTCACAACGTTTTCATGGAGACCAAGGAACATCTTTTCTTCGCTACTCTGATCCTGGCGTTGTACTTGCCGTTTGCCGCGGGCGAGCGGCTCGCGTCCAATCCTGCCGCGCGCAAGATGGTTCTCTGCGTCGCCGCGCTGATAGTGCTCACGGGCCTGACGATGGAAGGTTCGGGAGCGATTATTAACCACGGGGCGAAGCTTGCTTTGCGCGCGGCCGTGGGAGGCACGCAGTGACGAACGGCACTAGCTCGCAGCTCGGGTCCTTCAACGCAGGCTTTGCTTTCGCGGCGGCCGTGACGGTCCTCTTCAATACAGTGCTTGCCTGCGTCAAAGATGCTTATCGTCCTCTGCTGAGCGTGATGAACCGCGTCGGCTATCACAACTGGATCACTCAGGGCATCGTCGACGTCATTCTATTCTTCGGTCTTGGACTGATCTTCTCGAACACCAGTTTCGCAACCCGAATGACTGCGAGCCGACTGATGTCGACACTGGTAATCTGCGTCATCGTCGCCAGCGGTGGGCTCTTCATTTGGTACTTGTTGTTCTGAGTGTTGCAAGGTAACCGTCCCCAGGACGCCGCCTTTCCGTCCATGTATGTAGCTTGTCCATTCGTGCTGTATTCCAATCACCACTTTCGCCAGGGTCGAGGCTTTTACTCTCTTCCCGTTTAAGATCGCCCTGATCGTTTTTCTGTCGAGACCAGTCACTTTCGTCGTCTTCCGCAACCCGCGTTCTTTGATTTCTGCGATTACACTTTCGTTAACGTTAGGTAGCCACAAGGCATCTTGATAGAGACGAGCCGCTCGAATGAGAACTGTGGCTGCTTCTGGTTTCAGTGCCGGAAACGTCGCTCCGGCCCAGATTTTGACGACTGCATTCAGTTCGACGAGCTACGATGGATGGCGGGTCTAGCGGACGAGCAGGTCCAGTACCACTACATCGAAACATATCACGCGTGGAATAGGATGCGCGCGCAACTCGGACGTCCGCCGTATCCATGGGCAAAATTTCTAGATCGCGACGAGTATGATTACGCTCACGGCATTCGGAAACGACCCTCAACGAATGACGAAGCCGTACAAGAGGGTTAAAACAATCTATGGTTGATCCCTCACTCGCCATGGAGTCATTTCAAGAAGCATTTACCAGCGGCGTCATTCACCCCAAGCGCTGTACGCTCGATAGAGAGCTCCACGTCCTCTTGGATAATGTGATGGGCGAAAGTAGAATCACCTACGTCCGTCTGGAGGGGCAAACGGTCACAGCTTTCGTCAACTTTGCTGAAAACGATCCGATCGACGACATTCCCTGCTTTGGTATCGGTTACGCGGTTCCAGCGAAGTATCAAAAGCAAGGACGTGCGAGGGACATTGTTAACGCGGCGCTTGCCGAGATGCAGCACGGACTGGCGAAGCACGGTATCAAAACGTTTTATGTCGAGGCGATCGTCGAAATAAACAACAAGCCCTCTCAACGAGTCGCCGAGCAAGTCATTTCAAATAAACCGGTCGCTACGACCGATCAACACTCGGGACTGCCCGCGTTCCAATATGTTCGAAAACTCCGCCATCCTTGATCGCAAAGACAGCGCAATTGACAATCTGCGAGACGGACGTACCACGGCGGCCACCCATAAGCTGATTCTGTCTCTCTAACAATCCTTGTGGCGCGGGGCGGGGTGGTCCCTTTTTTCCGTCCCCATACGCTAACCCGTCAATTCACGGGGGGATATAGGTACGGTATGGGCCGAAAGGACGACACCCAGCCATGTCCCGCGCGCGAATACCCGCATAAACATTGACGATTTAGTGCGTACCAGTCAAAAACACCAGTCATAATGCGGGTTCCGTGCAAGGGGACATTCGGGAAATTTGTCCAGGTTGGAGTCGCGTAACCGGATATCCCCAAGGCTAAAGTCGCTCGCAAGCGTTGATTCAAGGGAACACTATCCTGGCTAGGTCTGATTGAGTACAACCGGACGGATCGGTCTCTAGG
>Ga0207034_1020_pt1 | contig 28183 bp, 22 predicted proteins | sample Alteio_BWMinCont_36_FD_153269 | JGI IMG/M metagenome (GOLD analysis project Ga0207034, IMG submission 153269) | Enriched cells from forest soil in Barre Woods Harvard Forest LTER site, Petersham, Massachusetts, United States -... | ecosystem: Environmental > Terrestrial > Soil > Temperate forest >...
ATACATACTAAATTAGATGTAAAGTTTGATTATGATAAATCCTGGATGTACGGAAAAGCCTGGATAACATTAAGGCCACATTTCTATACAACAGATTCCTTAACATTAGATGCTAAGGGTATGGATATAAAAGAGGTTTCGCTAATAAAAGGTGCAGATAAAAAACCTTTGCATTACCAATATGATAGTCTTCAATTAAAAATTACACTTGATAAAGTATATACAGCTGATGAAAACTATACTGTATATATAAGTTATACTTCTAAGCCAAATGATCAAAAAATTGTTGGAAGTGCCGCTATCACAGATGCAAAGGGTTTATATTTTATCAACCCTAAAGGAGAAGATAAAAACAAACCTACTGAAATATGGACACAGGGTGAAACAGAAGCCAATAGCGTATGGATGCCTACCATTGATAAGCCTGATCAAAAATCAACGGAAGAAATATACATGACCGTTCCTTCTAAATATGTTACACTTAGTAACGGATTATTGATCAGTCAAAAAACAAATGCTGATGGCACCCGTACTGACTATTGGAAAATGGATCTTCCGCACGCACCTTATTTATTTTTTATGGGTGTGGGCGAGTACGCTATCGTAAAAGATAAATACAAGGATAAAGAAGTAAGCTACTACGTAGAAAAACAATATGAATCTGTAGCAAGAGGAATATTTGGTCATACCCCTGAGATGATAGGCTTTTATGAAAAGATATTAGGTGTACCATTTGTCTGGCCCAAATATTCTCAGATCGTAGGACGTGATTTTGTAAGTGGCGCGATGGAAAATACGACTGCAACATTACACCAGGAAAGCGCATACCAAAATGCCCGTCAATTAACAGACGGCAATGCATGGGAAGAAGTGATAGCCCATGAGTTGTTTCACCATTGGTTTGGTGATCTGGTTACAACAGAAAGCTGGAGCAACATCACCGTTAATGAAAGCTTTGCAGATTACAGTGAATATTTATGGGATGAATATAAATACGGAAAAGATGCTGCAGATGATCATGGACGTGATGACATGGAAGGTTATTTAAGATCTACAGATGCAGCTAAAAAGGACCTTGTCAGATTTTATTATGCAGATAAAGAAGATGTATTTGATGCAGTAAGTTATAATAAAGGAGGCTGCATTTTAAATATGCTACGTAATTATGTAGGAGATTCCGCTTTTTATAAATCATTGAATCTTTATTTGATTACCAATAAATTCAAAACCGGTGAGGCGCAGCAGTTAAGACTTGCATTTGAAGAAATAACAGGCGAAGATCTAAACTGGTTCTGGAACCAATGGTATTATAGCAGCGGTCATCCTATTCTTACAATTGACTACAATTACGATGCAGCTAACAGTAACGCATACGTTTATGTAAAACAAACGCAGCAAAGTAAAGACCCCTTCATATTACCTGTTGCAATTGATGTTTATAATGGTAAAGACAAGATCCGTCAAAAAGTATGGATAAGAAACTGGGCCGATACTTTTGTATTTCATCTAGCATCAAATCCTGATCTTATTAATGTGGATGCTGACAAAATGTTGCTATGTCAAAAAACAGATAACAAAACTGCTGCTAATTATATTTTTCAATATAAAAATGCGCCTAATTATTTAGACAGATTAGAAGCATTGAATTATTTTGATTCAACAAGCATGAAAGAATTAGCATTAGGCTTAACTGATAAATATGCCGGATTACGTACGCTAACCATCAATAAATTGGCAGAACAAAAATCACCTCCCGATCAGAAAGTGATTGATGCCGTAGAAAAAATGGCCAATACAGAAAAAGACAAAAAGACTAAGGCTGCGGCTATCTTATTTTTAGTACAAACAGGTAAACCTGCTTATCTTGATATCTACACAAAAAATGTTACCGATTCATCATACAGTGTTGCAGGCGCAGCATTGCAGGGTTTAACCAGCTTACAGCCCGACAAAGCTTACGAGCTTGCTAAACAATACAGCGAAGATGCTAAAGGCGCTTTAGGAGATGCTGTTACTGCCGTAATTATAAAAAATGGTAAAGCTGAAGACTTTGAAATCGTTGCTGATCATTACAAGAACTTACCTCCAGGACAAGATAAATATGATATGACAGGAACTTTTTGCGATTATCTTTCAAAAGTCAATGATCTAAGCAAAATAAAAGAAGCAATTGATTATGTAATAACATTTAGCCAGATAATTCCTGCACATTACAGAACCTTCACTGATAAAAAAATAAAATCATCTTTAGATAAAATAGGCACTGCAAAAGGAAAAGAGATCACCGATTACATTAATAGTAATTTTAAATTTGTTACACCTACTCCTTAGTCTGACAACATTATTAAATCTTTACCCCGGCTTTACTGCCGGGATTTTTTTTAACTTTATCTCTCAACTTTGCAATCAATATGCATTTATCCACCTTTCGCTCATTATCGTTGTATTGTTATCTATTATTGGTGATAATATTATTTTCTGTTACAAAAACAATTGCCCAACAGCAAACTGCACCTAATATCAGCAGTATAAAACTATTGGGGCAATATATCGTTCCGCTAAATTATGTTTATAAAAATACAATTGTTGGAGGATTATCCGGCATTGATTATGACACAACTACCAAACACTACTACATAATAAGTGATGACAGAAGCGATAAAAATCCTGCACGCTTTTATGAAGCCAATATCTTTATAAGCGAAAAAGGAATTGATAGTTTTCATTTTGTTGATGTAAAAAATATGTTGCAATCTAACGGCAGTGTATATCCGAATAGTAAGCAAGACCCTTATCATACACCAGACCCGGAAGCGATGCGATACAACCCGATCAATAAACAATTAGTATGGAGTAGTGAAGGCGAAAGGATTGTAAATGCAAAGGATACAGTACTGGAAGATCCAACAATTATTAGTGTTTCGACTGAAGGAAATTTTATTGATAGTTTTATCATACCGGCAAATCTGAAAATGCAGGCAATAGAAAAAGGCCCAAGACAAAATGCCGTTTTTGAAGGATTGACTTTTGCTGATCATTACAAAACACTTTTTGTAGATGTTGAAGAACCGTTATATGAAGATGGACCAAGAGCCGCCCTGACGGATACTACTACCTACACAAGAATCTTAAAATTTGATATGGTTAGCAAAAAAAATATCGCGCAGTATGCATATAAAATATCTCCTATCCCATTTCCGGCAAATCCTGTTGGGGCATTTAAAATGAATGGCATTCCTGATATACTTACTATTGGAGATAACAAATTGCTATTGACAGAACGTTCCTATTCTACCGGAAGACTTGGTTGTTCAATAAGATTATTTACAGTAGATCTGAACGGCGCAACTGATATTAGTAACATCTCATCATTATCAAAAACAGCCCAACCTTTTACTCCGGTAACGAAAAAATTATTGTTGGATATGGATAGTCTTGGTATTTATATTGATAATATTGAAGGCGTAACATTCGGTCCAACATTGCCTAATGGTCATAAAACATTATTATTTATTGCAGATAATAATTTTAGCATTTTTCAGAAGACACAATTGTTATTATTTGAAGTAGAATAATTTTATCGCCAGGTTTGAAATTTCACATTATTAAACTCCGTTTTTCCATCATCTTCATTAATTATTTCCATTTTTAAATCAGGCATATTTTGCAAGAGTTTTTTAGAATTTTGGATGTCTGATCTAACATAATAAGCTTTTCCGAATTTCATATTAACAGAAACGCTATCCGCATTTTTATTTAATCTACTTTTTAAAGTATACGTTCCTTCAGTATAAATTTTAAATACATATCCTACTTTATTACTCGCTTCGCACACAAAAACATCATTAAAATATATAGGATATTTATCAAACATTACTGATGTTTTACCGGGCCTGTATACATATAATAATGCATATTTAGAGGTATCGTTAATATGCACATCCGCTGTATTCGTAATCTTCTCATATATCTGAGTTGAAATACCTGATTTTTTATGGAGCCATACCGTATCCTGTAGCAGTGGTATTTTTTTTACTCCTTCTAAATAAGTAGTATAAGTATAATAGTCAGCCGTTATTGCAGTAACTCTACTAAAAAGTTTATGCTTAAGCAATACTTTTCTATCTTTTTCAGAGTATCGATCCGTGCTGGAAATAAATTGTGCTATTGAAGTGCAGTCACCGGTAGAGGTAATTTTCCAGATAGTAGAATCTCCTGTTATTGTATTAACATCTTTTTCAAATCCGTCGGTTACGTATATTATATAGAGATCGGGTGAGTTTTTTGGATAAGAATAAAAAATACCTTTTTGTAAATCTTTACAGCTTCTTACGCTATCCTGACTTTGCGCTACTACCGGAAAAAGTAAAAAGCAAATTGATATTATTTTAACGAGCTTAGTCTTTGTTGCATTTTGTATCATTGCTATTTGTTTTCCACTTCTTTTAAAAGATCTTCAAGATCAAGTGCTGCTGTAAACATATCTAAAGAACCATCGGGTTTTTGTGGCCATTCATCTATTGGCCTATCCCAATATAATTCAACACCATTGCCATCAGGATCATTCAAATAAATTGCTTGTGATACACCATGATCGCTTGCTCCTGTAATTGGATAATAAGCTCTGCGCAAGCGATCAAAGATAACTGCAAGATCTTTTCTTGTTGGATACAAAATAGCTGTATGATACAACCCAACTCCATTTATTGGCGCAGGCGGCATACCTTTACTATGCCAGGTATTTAACCCGATATGATGATGGTAACCGCCGGCAGAAATAAATGCAGCTTGTGTACCATATACGGCCATTACTGTAAAACCAAGAAGGTCTCGGTAAAACTCCAGCGATTTTTCTATATCTGATACTTTTAAATGTACGTGTCCAATTCTTGTTTGTGCCGGGACTATATATTGATCGCTCATAAATTATTGATTGATTTATTCTTAGCAATTTAGTTTTTTTCACGCAAAGGTGCAAAGTTAAAAAAACCGCTAAGAAAGAACTTAACGGCTTTTAATGATGTCATTTTATAGGCTATTGCAAATTCACTATTTTATCTTTTGGATATTTGATACTATAACTGATCCTTATCTTTTTCACTTCGCCCGCAGCTAATTTTAAGTTCCAGTTTACCTCACCTGTTTCTGCATTAATAGTTGCGTCTTTACTTTCCAGTAATTCAACTTCAATATCCTTATTTTGAGAAATAGGATATTGGTCTTTTATTGAAATATCAATAGCATCTTTTTTATTATTTTTTACTGTTATCTCGTAAGTAAATATTTGTTTTTTATTAGAACCTAAAAACTTAACACTGCTAAAGTCCATTAGCTTTTCTCTGGTAACTACTACTCTTTTATCTACACCCATTGTTAATTTAAGCGTATCATCTGTAGACGATGGATCAATAAGTGATTTACCTATATAAGTCCCTTCAAAAATGATGTTAGCTTCACCAGGCAATAAATTAAGTTTTTCCCAATCTGATAACTGTGCCAACAGAAACACTTCATTATCTAATTTTGGTATAGAGAAGAATTTGTAACTCGCAGGGACATCATATTTTTTCAATACAGCCGTTTGCGCTTTTCCATTTGTTGGAACATCATATGGCAGATCAATATCAAACGTTACGTTTAACTCTTTATCTGATACCGTTGTATGTTCATCTAAACCATCTCCACTTTCTTTCTTTTTCATTTCCGGCGCAGCGGCAGCTACTTCACTGTTTACCACATCAGCTTTCATCATAGACATAGCAGGTGCATACGAACCCCGACGACCGTATAGCGACTGTATGTAGTTGATAAACCACGGGGCTAATGCAGGTGCATTGCCAGATTCATTTGGTATTGAAGTTGATAGACTCAATTTAACCTGCTTCCAATCTATTCCTGTTGTTTGATAAATTTTTGCACGGTAAATTATTTGTAAAGGGGCTTTGATGTTATCAGCCTTTAAATCATAAAATGGTTCCCAGTAGGCATTTTGCGTAATGTACGAAACCGTAAAATCGTATTTACCTGCGACAGCACAATTCAATTGTAATATTAGTCTGCCCGCTTGTTTAGTATTCTTCTTTTGTTCTTCTGCTATCTGATCATTCAGTTTATTTAATGTAGCAGTTAACTTTATTTGTTTATCAGTTAACCCTTCCAAATCAGTTTGTATTGATATTGATTTAACCTGATAATAATTCATCAATTTAGTTAATTCTGCAACACTCAATCCTGTCTGCGTCCCTCTAACTTCTTTGTTCGATTTCAAAACACTTAGCAACTGATTTAAAATGTCAATATTAGTTTTTACCCTGTTTAAATTCCTATTCACTTTCTCTACTGAATCTTCCAAAAATTTTACTTGTGGTGATTTTATTTCGTCCTGTAAATTATCTGTGTTAAACTCAACGCCCATTATAGTTACATTACCATTGCAGTTTACCTGAATGCTATTGATATCAATACTGTTACTAATGTTGTCGATTATTAGCTGGCTACTCCCCTGCACTATATCGGCTTTTGCTGTGTGCGTGAGTTCTGCGCCCACTTTATATACAGTTACATTGGTTAATGTGGCTTTTGCTTTATTATCGCCATCACCGGATTTGGCTGCTGTGTAACTACATATCAGTGTTAACAGGAAAATGAGAGATTTTTTCATAATTGTTTTTTTATAGGATGCAATGAAGAAAAAGAATGCATAATAATTATGCTTCTAAATTACTTAAATAAAAGTTAAAGGATTTCACGCAAAGACGCATAAGAAAAAAAGAAAAGGCACAAAAATCAACTCTTTGCGCCTTTCGTATAATATTTATCAGTCTAATTTCTACTTAATTATGTAAGTAGGCTTCTGTTGGTTCGCAAGTACATATTAAATTTCTATCACCATGTGTATTGTTAACGCGACTAACACTTGGCCAGAATTTATTTTCTTTTACAAAGAATAACGGATAAGCAGCTTCTTCTCTGGTATAAGGATGCTTCCATTCATTATTACAAATGATATATTGAGTGTGCGGCGCGTTCTTCAACAAATTATCCTTACCATCTGCAACGCCACTTTCAATCGCTTTTATTTCAAGATAAATACTGATCAATGCATCACAAAAACGATCTAACTCTGCTTTGTCTTCACTTTCGGTTGGTTCTACCATTAATGTTCCTGCAACCGGGAAAGATAATGTTGGTGCATGAAAGCCATAATCCATCAACCTTTTAGCCACATCCTCTGCTTCAATACCCGCACTCGTTTTAAACGGACGCAAGTCTACAATAAATTCATGTGCCGCCGTTCCGTTTTTACCCGTGTATAATATTTTGTAATATTTTTCTAATCTCGATTTCATGTAATTGGCATTCAGGATCGCATATTCGGTTGCTTTGCGAAGACCTCTTGCTCCCAATAATTTGATGTAAGCATAACTAATTAATAAAATACTTGCGCTACCATAAGGTGCCGCACTTACCGCATGAATATTCGTTGTTTGACCATTGAGATTTACATGACCAGGTAAATAAGGGACCAATTGCGACGCAACGCATATAGGACCAACACCCGGACCGCCACCGCCATGAGGAATCGCAAAAGTTTTATGCAAATTCAAATGACAAACATCTGCGCCGATTAAACCCGGACTTGTTAAGCCTACTTGCGCATTCATATTAGCCCCATCCATATAAACTTGTCCACCATACTGATGAATAATGTCGCAAATCTCTTTGATACTTTCTTCAAACACACCGTGTGTTGAAGGATAGGTAACCATCAATGCTGCTAAATCATCTTTATGTTCAAGTGCATGCGCTTTTAAATCTTCAACATCAATATTACCTGCATCATCACATTTCGTAACTACTACTTTCATGCCCACCATTACTGCACTTGCAGGATTTGTTCCATGTGCACTAATTGGAATTAATACAACATTTCTATGCCCTTCGTTTCTTGCTTCATGGTATGCTCTAATTGTTAGTAAGCCGGCATACTCCCCTTGTGCACCACTATTAGGCTGCAATGATGTTGCAGCAAAGCCTGTTATCTTACTTAAATAATTTTCTAATTCTTTAATGATCTGTAAATAACCTTCAGTTTGATTAGTTGGTGCAAAAGGATGTAGTTTGCTGAATTCCGGCCAGCTCACAGGAATCAATTCTGTAGCGGCATTTAATTTCATCGTACAACTTCCTAAACTTATCATTGATGTATTTAAACTCAGATCTTTATTTTCTAAAAACTTGAGGTAACGCATCATCTGGCTCTCGCTGTGATGTGTGTTGAAAACAGAGTGTGTTAGATACTTTGAGGTTCTCGTTAGATCCAGACCACCGACCACTGACCACTGACCGCCGTTGAACTCCAATAATAAATGTTGTTTTTCGGTTGTCGGTCGTCGGTTGTCGGTTGTCTTAGCAAAGACCGAAACTATATTTAAAACATCATCCAAACTTGTTGTCTCATCTACATTAATTCCAACAGTACCATCTTTGAAATAATTAAAATTCATTTCATGCTGTTCCGCTATCGATCTTAATTTCGCAACATCTGCTACTTTTATTTTCAATGTATCAAAATAAGCAGTATTGATCTGTTCGATGCCTAATGCCTTTAATTCTATTGCTAAATTTTGTGCAAGCACGTGTGTTCTCTTAGCAATATTTTTCAATCCGGCTGCGCCATGATACACTGCATACATTGCAGCCATATTTGCTAACAATGCTTGGGCCGTGCAAATGTTACTTGTAGCTTTTTCTCTTCTGATATGTTGCTCACGCGTTTGCAAAGCCATACGCAGACAACGATTATCTTGCGCATCGATACTTACACCAATAATACGGCCGGGGATATTTCTTTTAAATTCATCTTTTGTTGTGAAGAATGCCGCATGCGGGCCACCAAAGCCCATCGGCACACCAAAGCGTTGTGAAGAACCGATGGCAACATCTGCACCCAATTCTCCCGGAGGAATTAACAAGGTAAGTGCCAATAGATCAGTTGCCATTACAACCATTGCATTCACTGCATGTGCTTTATCAATGAACTCACGGTAATCAATAATCGCTCCATCACTGTTTGGATATTGCACAATTGCACCGAAATACAATTCATCTAATTTGATCGTTTTAAAATCACCAAATACCAATTCAATACCAATCGGTGTTGCTCTTGTTATTAAAACATCTTTTGTTTGTGCAAATATTTTTTCATCAACAAAAAATTTCGGAGCGGTGATGTGATCATGATTTCTGTTCTTGTGATTGAACAGCATTGTCATGCCTTCTGCCGCTGCAGTTCCTTCATCTAACAAACTAGCATTGGCAATAGGTAAGCCTGTTAAGTCGCTTACCATTGTCTGGTAATTCAATAAACTTTCTAAACGGCCCTGAGCAATTTCCGCCTGGTATGGAGTGTATTGTGTATACCATCCTGGATTTTCAAAAACATTTCTTAAAATAACACTTGGTGTAATCGTATCATTATATCCCTGACCGATATAGCTTTTGAAAACTTTATTTTTTGCAGCAACTTTTTTTAATTCGGATAGATATTGAAACTCACTTATAGCATTCGGCACTTCCAGATCTTTTTTAATTCTTATTGCATCAGGGATAGTTTTGCTGATCAACTCTTCTAAAGATGCAACGCCTACTGTCGCCAACATTTCTTTTGTATCATGTTCGTTTGGACCGATATGTCTTTCTGAAAATTCATTCTGTTGTTGCGCGAAAATATCCATAGTTGCTGCCTGTTTTGTTTTTTGTCTGAACTTTGATCTGAGAGGATGATTGGGATTAATAGGATCAAATAATCCCGAAATCGCATTAATCTAAGTTAAGACAGGTATAAAATGCAAATTTACGCCAATCACAAGAAGATTTTGAGGCAATATGTTCGTTACTTTGCATCTGTGGAAAAGTATAGGATAAATAAACAATTATGAGCGACGAGAAACTTTTAAGGGCATGGGAAAAGAAATCTGGCGACAGACAAGCCCAGTATAAAAAATACCTGCACAGAGCAGATAAGAACACCGTACTAAAGGCTATACCTGCGCTTACTGAAGCGGCCTATTCTAAAATCGATTGTCTGCAATGTGCTAACTGTTGCAAAAATTATTCTCCCCGTTTTAAAACAACGGATATCAAACGTATTGCCAAACACCTCAAAATGAAAGATGGTGATCTGATCAATAATTACCTGAAAGTTGATGAAGATGGAGATTATGTAATGAGATCTCAGCCCTGCTCATTTTTAGGAGCGGATAATTATTGTAGTATTTATGATGTTCGACCATCGGATTGCGTAAGATTTCCTTATACAGATGAAGATGTACTTCTTAAAAGACAACCGCTTACATTAAAGAATTCGTCTTTTTGTCCGATCGTTTATTATGTGTTGGAAAAATTGATAGAAACGACGTAGATATTTAATACGTAATATTTTTGATTGAATATTTTGGATTGCTCTTAATATTCCATCTCCCGCAATTGCGGAGCTTTTATCCATGTTGCAACAACCACAAAAACAGTCATGCAGCCACCAAAGACTACAGAGACTACATTGCCCATTAGTTTCGCGGTCAATCCACTTTCAAATTGTCCTATTTCATTAGAAGAATTAATGAACATTGAATTCACGCTCATTACCCTACCTCGTAAAGCATCCGGCGTTTTTAGTTGAACAATATTACTTCTTATTACTACGCTTACGCCATCCATTACACCGCTAACTAATAGTGCCATAAAAGACAACAGGTATAATTTTGATAGTCCGAAAATAATGATACAAAGTCCGAAGCTGCCTACTGCTAACAATAATTTAAACCCTTGTTTCCTTTTTAAAGGAAAAAGCGTAAGAGATAGCACCATCGACATAGAGCCTATATCCGACGCGGCATTTAGCCAGCCAAATGCAATCGGCCCTACATGTAAAATGTCCTTTGCGTACACAGGGATCATTGCTACTGCTCCGCCAAATAATACAGCAAAAAGATCTAATGATATAGCTCCTAATATTTCCTTTGTTGAAAAAACATATTTCAATCCTTCAGCTACTGCTTCAAATGTTTTTTTCTCCGGATGAAGAATAGCTGGCTTTTCTTTTAGCCCTGTAAATGCTATCCAACCAATAATAATAAAACTAACAATGGCAACAAATGTACCCGTAACATCAAACCACGCTATAAAAAATCCTGCTAATGCATGACCAAAAATATTTGAAGTTAGATAAATTGTAGAATTTACCTGAGAAGCAGTTGTCAAAAGATCCCTTGGCACAAGAGAGGCGATCATGGCACTCAAACTTGGCCCGGCAAATGCTCTCACCACACCTGTTACAAAGATGGTACTATAAATAAATATGATGATCAGCTTAGTGCCGAACTGATTATGAAACCACTGCGTAGATGTGCCCAATAAGATGAAAGAACAAATGGCATACAATAAGACAGTGATCAATAACAATTTTCGCTTTTCACTTTTATCAATTATAAAACCTGCGTATAATGATAAGCTTATTGCCGGTATCGCTTCTGCAAGGCCTACCATTCCAATATAAAATGCATCACGTGTTAATTCGTACAACCACCATGCAACCAAGGTTGACATCATTCGCAGTCCCATGTTAAACACAAAACGGCCAATGATAAAGTTTCTGAATTCTGTTATTTTTAAAACACTCAGCGGAGAATTATTATTCAATAGATTATTTGTTGATTAGGGTCATAAAGATAAATACAAAATAAGGAATAAGAAATAAGGAGCAATAAATAAGAAAGTGCAGCACTTTGAATTGGAGAAATATTCAATATTAATTATCAAATATTAAATTCCTAAGGAAGTGTAATATAATGTTGGCCCTCATCGTAATCTTTATCCAATGCATCAATAATAATTTGTAAATGGCCAGTATCACCTAAAAAATCAGCGTTACTAACATCAACAAATAATGTTTTAATATTATGCTGTTTGATATAATTGGTATATGTTTCCTGCAGATCGAATAAATATTCATCGCTGATATTTTGTTCATAACTGCGGTTCCTCTTTTTTATATTTTCTTTTAATTTACTGATAGGCGCATGTAAATAGATCAATATATCTGGTTGTATAATTTGCGGATTAATAATATCAAACAATTTTTGATAGAGCCGAAACTCATCATCCGGCAAATTTACTTTCGCAAATAACAAGCATTTTGTAAACAGATAATCAGATACGGTGATATTCTGAAACATATCTTTTGTCTGCAACAGATCTTTCAACTGCTTATAACGCTCCGCCATAAAAAACAATTCCAGCGGAAAAGCATATAGTTGCTGATTTTCGTAAAACTTTGGTAAGAATGGATTGTCTGCGAACTCTTCGAGTATAAGTCTTGCATTGTAATATTTACTGAGCAGATGTGTTAAGGTTGTTTTACCCGCGCCGATGTTTCCTTCTATTGTAACAAAATTGTACTTCATAACTTACTTGCAAAATAAGCTTAATCAGTAGTTGTTTTATTAAAACTTTCTCACATTCAATTCATCATGGCATTCGCTTAATAACTGATGAATTGTTTTATTAAATATCGGATGTATATAATCTGGAGACAACTCATATAAAGGAACCAATACAAACCTACGGTTTTGTATTTCGGGATGAGGAACAATAAGATCTTTCTGATTTATAATATCATCATTAAAAAATAATATATCAATATCAATAATACGTGGTGCATTTTTTTCAGTTCTTACTCTGCCCATTTTTTCTTCGATCGCAAGAATTACGGATAAACTCTTTTCCGCAGATAAATCAGTTTCAACAATAATAACCTGATTTAAAAAATCGGGTTGATCTTTCTTCCCCCATGCTGCCGTTTGATAAACAGAAGATGTATGAATTACTTTACCTATTTCATTTTCTATGGCCACTATTGCTAAGTGCAGCTGCTCCTCACTATTCCCAATATTACTGCCGAGTAAAAAGTAAACTGTATTCATTTGTCAAATATAGCTGCTAGGCAAATTCAAAAATTTTTTATACTCCTTTTTTCAAGATAGCTTTACGTAAAATTTAACCGAAAATAATGCAACAATATAGTCAGTTAAGAGCTCTTTGGGCCATAACTAAAGCTAGCTTAATAGCTATTTTCAGAAGCCCCCAATCCGTTTTTTTTGGAGTATTTTTCCCGATAGTTTTGATCGTAATTTTTGGTGCCTTAGGTGGCAGTGGTGGTGGTTTAAGTGTTGACGTTGGTATAGATAGTAAATCAGATACCAGCAATATGATCTATACTTCAATAAAGAATTCTCCTTTATTAAATATCAATAATGCTAGCCAGGATACGTTAGAAGACTTTATGAATAAAGGAAAGCTGACCGCATTAATTCAAATAAATAAAATCAAGAGTGATAACGGAAGTGATACATATGATGTGCATTTGAGATCATCCTCCGCCAATCAACTCCAGTTACCTGCTTTGCAATCAGTGTTGAATGGAATTATCTCAACACTTGATAAAAAAATACATCCTGATCAAACTTCTATAGCAAGCATTTCAGTAGAAGAAGTGCAAGGAAGGGAATACAAAGCAATTGATTTTTATTTGCCGGGCATGATAGGTTTTGCACTAATAGGCTTAGCTGTTTTTGGAGTAGCATTTTTATTTTTTAACCTTCGGGAAACATTGGTTTTAAAAAGATTATACTCTTCTCCTATCAACAGGTTAAATATCATTTTAGGCGAAACTCTTTCCAGGGTAATATTCCAGATGATCACCGTTTTTATTTTAATTTTATTTGGAAGATTTTTTTACCATTTTACATTAGCCAATGGTGTGGTAACATTTATTGAAATGGTATTTGTAAGCTTATTGGGATTAGTTGTTTTTATGGGTGCCGGATTTGTAATTAGCGGCATAGCAAAAAATCAAAATGTTATTCCAATCTATTCCAATCTATTTATGTTCCCGCAATATTTTTTATCCGGAAGTTTTTTTCCTACAAGTGTATTTCCTAAAAATATTCAATGGATCCTTAAAGCTTTACCTTTAACTGCATTAAATGATGCTTTGCGAAAAATCTCTTTTGAAGGTGCAGGTATAATTGATTGCTGGGCACAACTAGGCATTTTGCTTGGCTGGGGAGTTGTTATTTACTTTATAGCAGTCAAGACCTTTAGGTGGGAGTAATTTTTAACTTTTATACTTTGTTATATGCGTTTCATTAAGCCTTTCATAATCGGCATTCTTGGTTTATTTATCACTATTACTTTACTGTCTTTATTGATACCATCTAAAATAAAAGTATCAAGAGCTACAGTTATAAACGCTTCTCCTGATAAAATATATGCTCAAATAACAGATCTAAAAAACTGGAAGAACTGGCAGCCTTTATTTAAAAGTGATTCGGCAATAATTACCTACTCTACTCCATCTAATACTTCAACTGCTTATTGCGATATAAAATATAATAATAAATTAGTTCACTTACAAGTGACCAGTATCGATTCTTCATCTATACATTTTTTGTTAACCGGACAAGACGAAGATGACATAGAAAACGAGATCTCTATTATACCAGTTAAAGAAAAAAATAATGTGGAAGTAGAATGGAAAGCATTAACAATACTACATTGGTATCCATGGGAAAAATTCTACGCAATATTTATAGATAAAATAACCGGCCCTGGTTACGAAGCTTCTTTAGATGGATTAAAACATTACATCGAATCTAAATAAGTCTTTTCCCTTAGTTGTTAAGAATTATGAGCGGTACAAGCGTACCTGTTTTTATCGATACTTTTATTTCGATAAAAATATTTTATAATTAAAACAAACAACATGAAAAAAGTAATTATTGCTTTCGCCATCATCGCGATCTCCAGTTCATCTGCTTTTTCTCAAACTGCAACACCTGCCACTACCACAGCTACTACTTCTGGTGATGATCGTGCAGTTAGTTCGGCAAAAAAAATACAACAAGAATTAGGACTAACTGATGATCAGTACAACAAAATTCTTGCGGTAAATATAGAATGTGCAAAACGCAGAGATGCTTTAAAAGCAAGCGGACAAACGGGGCATGAAGCGTTTAAACCTATTATGGATTATCGCGAACAACAGTACGCGACTATTCTAACAACAGACCAAGCCGCTAAATTAAAAGATATTGAAGCGCAGGAAAGAGAACAAAGAAAGGCTTCACATAGCCAATCAAATTCGGGAGAATAATTATAGAAAGTTTAATAAAAACAAAAGGCATCATATTATTGATGCCTTTTGTTTTATATTTTAAGATCGAAATTTATTATTGATTTTCGAACGTAACCTTTGTTTTATTTCCATTAGTATCTATTATTTCCAATATATATACTCCTGCGCTAACGCCTTGCCCAAAAGGAATAGTTATAGGACCATCATTTGCTCCATGATACGTGGTTTCACTTAACAGAACTGCCCCTTCCGTGCTGATTATTTTTATTTTATAATTACCTGCCGGAAGATTAGTCAGATCAACATTTACAGTCCCATTCGTTACGGGATTTGGATATACTTTTACAAATGATACTGCAGTAGCCACCGGCGGTGCAATAATTCCCGCATCTATAACTGCACTTGCAACATTTGATGTATCCTGTATCGCAAAATTATCACCTATTGTATAGATACGGTAGTAATTAGAGCCTACAACCGCATTGGTGTCTGTCCAATTATATGTATAACTGGCTACGTCTGTCGGAGTAGCCGCCGTTGTATCTATAACCATAAAATGAGTTCCATCGGTTGATCTTTCAACTACATAGTCTTTTGTATTTGTCTGATTCGTTACCTGCCATTGTACAGCTATATTTTTATTATGTACCGCGGTTGCTGTTACACTGCTATATGTTACAGTAGCGGGAGGCGTAGCCGTAAATACTATGCTAAAGCGATTGGCTGCATAACTACCAGGAACCGTAGTTACCGTAAAGTTTACATTAACAGATGTATCTCCTAAAAGTATAGGAGTTGATGTACTGTTAAAAGCATCAACTAAAAATGCTTTTATATCAGGACGTGTAAAATTCTTTGTAGCAATCACCAATTGATAAGGAGCTTTTTGTAGACTCGCTACATTAAAATAAACTGTATCGCCAGCCTGAGGCAGCGCACTTTTTTCAATTGCTAAATTTTGGCCGCTTTTCAGAATAGAGAATCTTTCTGTAAGATTAAGTAGCTTTTGTACATCTTTACTCCAATCCAAACTATCGCTATAACTACTACCAAACACATTTAAAGCTCCATCTGCCAAATAAGTCTGTACATGTGCCGTATCCGTTGCATATAATGTTGTACGTAACATTACAGCAGGCGTAACTGGTTGCGATAAAGTAGTATTAGTCGTAGGTCTAAATAAATAAAGATCATTATCAGTTCCATCAGTTACTTTATCAGATTCATCTATTTCAACCGAACCCGAACCTGAACCATTTACGATAAATGCTGCACCTGATTGAATATCTCCATTTACATCAAACCCATCAAACAAAAAAGGGTTAGGGGAAGCATCATATGATGTACCGTTCCAACTTAATGTAACCCATCCTCCAGTTCCCGAAGCAACATTAGCCGCAGATCCAATATTGGGATCCCATAACGAAAATGAGTTACTAGTTACTGCGCCAGCGGTTGCAGCATGACTATATACATTATTAAAGTTAATAGTAGCCGCATACGGATTACCTACCACCGTAAAGCCTGAGTTAACCGGTACAGTTACTCGACCTACATTAAGCGCTCCTGTAGTACGTAGTATAGTTGATGTTGCGGGAGTATTTGATAAACCTGTATAAACAGGGAAACTTCTATCGCCACGTGCAAATAACATATACCCCTGATATTTTGTAATTAAAGTAGATGTAGTATTAGCAACAGAATACCAGTCATTGGCAGCCATAGGATGCGCAATTGAAGGACTATTAGTAGCGCTTTGATCATAGCCGGTACTTGCAACAAAAGCACCTACTGCAGGACCTGATATATGTGTACCAAAACCGGGATTAGGATTCGAAACACTACCTGCTATGCTTTGTCCACCTTCTTGCCACGCCGCACTAATAGTTGGTGCACCTGAAGATTTTATAGGTGCAGTTACAAGGCGCCACCTTCTATGAGCCGGATAATAACGCTGTACTGTTATATTACCATTGATAGTAGCCTGCGCCACACCTGAACCATTTTCTGCTATCTGGCCTACAGTTGCCGTTGTTGATGCATTTGATACTAATACCAATCCATTATTGGTCGTTAGCGCTGCTGTAGCGTAACCAAAGCTTAACTGACCTGTAATACTTACCGGATCCCCCGCATTAATAGTTAGGCCACCTGCATTGATGTTACTATCTATTAAATTATTTATTGTTGATGAAGTAAACATACTTCCTCCAATTGCCTGAGCCAAAGAGCCAGACATTTTTATTGTACCGGCGGTAGCCGTTAATGCACCATTATTGATTATCGTGCCATAAATACTTAACGTTCCCCCACTTGCAACAGTAATAGATCCTCCACTATTGATTGTCAGATTATTAACATAACTGGTTGCAGTTATATTTGGATAATTACTAAGTGCACCCGGTATAGCTACGCTGGAACCTGAAACAGGCACAGTTCCTGAACACCAGTTCGATGGAGTGTTCCAGTCTGTAGAAATACCCCCTGTCCAATTGTTAGCAGTAACTGTCAGGTTGTTAATATTCTTTGGACTGGTAAGTACTATAGCACCAGAACTTTTGATCTCTATTCTATATAGAGTACCCAACGTAGCTGTTGCAGGAATGGTAACAGTAACATTTTGCCTGCCACTCCCATCTGAAATTACACTTTGCAACATAGTAGGAGATGCGAACGAACCTGTAGCGCTTGATAAATAAGCTGTGAAAGTTGTACTTCCACTCGTGAAAGAGCTACTTGGAGTATACATAAAACTAACAATTGCGGAAGCTCCCTGGCAAAAAGAAGAACCGGAAATAGACCCAATTGTAAGTGATATAGCACCAATTGGAACAATTTCTCCTGTTCCTGTTATTTGTGTAGCTGCGTATACGCTACCCGTGCTAGGATTAATAAACTGTATTTTTGACAAATTTGCGACAGTTAATGTGCTTCCTACAAAAATTCTACCTGCTGTTCCTGCAGTGCCATTATAGCCCCCTTGCCAACCGGTTATCGTTAACAATGCCCCTGATCCAAAAGTACCTACGGCCGTAAACCTTACAGTATGGGCAGCATTTGGATCTAACCTAATTATAGAACTATCTGCAGTATTGAGAATAATCGAAGAAAAGGTAAGAGACGAACCTGAAGCACTTCCGGTAGTTCCTAATGCGCCTTTACTAAAGTTAGCAGCCCCTAAACTCTGTGAGGACAAACTCGGAAGTACAAATCTTAATTCTCCATTAGAAAATGTAGTCGCTCCGGAATATGCATTAACACCTCCTAATATTTGCAACCCCGTACCTGACATATTCAGACCAACGCCCCCACTTATTACACCTGAATTTTGAGGAGTATTATTTCCGAAAGTATATGTACCATTGCCATTTATTTTTATAACAGGAGTACCGGTAGATGAATTTATTATTGTATTATTTATAGAGCCAGTAATATTCGTTCCTGTTACAGAAACAAGTCCCGCAATACTTTGAGCCGTAGCGTCTACATCCAGGCTACCAACGTTAGCACTTGATGCCTGACCAAAATAAACAACCGATGTTATAGGAAGTACATTAAGTATTGTTGTTTTAAGTATTCCTTGTTGTATATAAGTATTGCCACTGTAAGTGTTATTCGCAGCAAACATCCCAAGTGCCAATGTTCCTGTACCTATTGATGTAAGATCTGTGCCGGAAAGTCCCCCTTTTATAGTAAATATATTGTTATTATTATCGAAAACTCCACCCCCAAGTGTAATACCATTGCCGGCAGCTGTAGTAACAGCTCCACCATTTGCCTGTAAAACACCTCCATTAAGATTAAAGGTTGTAGCTGCTGTAATAGATCCATTAACAATAGAACAAACGCCTGAATTAATAGTTATCTTTCCTACATTAGTGGATGTCGTATTCAAGAAATTTACAATACCTCCCCCATTTATGGTAATAGGGTGGTTCGCTCCAGCAAATGCAGCTTTGATAGACAACGTGGAACCTGATTGAATATCAAAATTACCACCGCTACCAAGAGTTAGCGTCAATGCTTTGGTTCCACTATAAATTGATGATTTTATTGTTAATGAAGAATTATTAGCCAGATAAAAAAGATCATTAGCAGATGCCCCAGCAATAGTATTACTAAACCCTGCAGAATTACCTATTGTAAGTGATCCTGTATTAGTTAAACTGCTATCTCCAATATAATAACTCTTCCCTGCATTTGTTACATTAAGCGACTGCATAAAAAGAGCTGTAGTAGATATGAACAATGAGTCATTAGGCGTCGTTAACAAAACATCTTGAGTATTATTAGGAAGGCCTAATGAATAATTAGCCCCTGTCAACATGTTACCACCTGTAGTAAAATTGTTTTGTTGTGCTAAACCAATTTGCGGAAGAGATACAGCTAGAACTAATATTCCCCAAATTGGTAAAAATAATTTACCATAATATCTTTTTTGATTTGATAGATTGTAAACAGGAAGCTGCTGTAGCTTACCATTGAAAATAGCATACAACAAGGCGTAAATAAATTTCATATCGGAAGTTTTGGTAAATATAAATTTATACGGGACATAAGTATGCCCTTTCCAAAGATAACAATATATTGCTTCCAAAATTTTTGGGTACCAAAAATTAATAACTGAATAACATATTATATACTATTTTTTTGCAATAAAATAGATACTACTGATGAATTACCAGATCATTAAATAACCAAATACCTCAATTCCAAGAGATCGATCATTTTTTATCAGAATGACCAAGATTTTTTTCAGGATTCACCATATCCCTGATCATTTGTTTTAATTCTTTGATCTCAGGAAAATGCCCCTCTTCTTTTCTGTCGAATATTTTTTTATCATTTAAAAAAATAGTGAACCGTCCAGCTACTTCACTCGGTTGCAATGAAACACTTTTGATATCATCAGTAAATGTTGTCAATATTTCTTGCGCCATGTAAGCGGCTTTTAACAACCAGCCGCATTTAGGACAGTACTCGATGGTTATAGTCGGTTTCATTTGATAAATTTACTTTTAATAGTTGTAACTAACAAGCATGCAAATAATACTGGCAGGTACCTCTATCCATTAGTTACCTAACAAGTGTATCTTTAAGCACTCATGAAAGAAACAAAAAAAATCACCGTAAAGTTTAAGCGATTTTTGACCATGCTTGGCCCGGGATTAGTAACCGGTGCAAGCGACGATGATCCATCCGGCATTGCTACTTACTCACAGGCAGGAGCTCAATTTGGCTATGCCACATTATGGACAGCTGTACTAACATTTCCGTTAATGGCCGCCATACAAGGGATGTGTGCAAGAATAGGAATTGTTACTTCACAAGGATTAACCGTTAATTTAAAAAATCATTATCCAAGATCCATTCTATACATCATGCTGCTATTCAGCTTTCCTGCAATAACATTAAACATTGGTGCAGATATACAAGGCATGGGTGCCGTAACACACATGATGTTTCCACAAATACCATCTTTTGTATGCAGTATAATTTTTACAGGTATTTTAATGTTCATCATTATAAAATATCCCTATCAAAAAGTTGCAATGATCTTAAAATGGCTCTGCTTGTCTGTATTGCTTTATATCATTGTTCCGTTTATGGTGAAGCAAGATTGGAGCACCGTATTAAAAAGCACTTTTATTCCAAACATACAATTCAATAAGAATTTTTTATACATCTTAGTGGCAATACTTGGCACTACCATTTCACCTTATCTTTTTTTCTGGCAGGCCACTATGGAAGCTGAAGATGTGGCGCACAGCAAAAAAGCTGTGATCGTAAATAAACAGATCATGACACATATGGAAGTGGATGTAAATGTGGGTATGTTTTTATCAAATATTGTAATGTTCTTTATGATACTTACTGCAGGCTCTGTTTTATATAAGGCAGGCATTCACCAAATAGATACTGTAGATCAGGCCGCTAAAGCATTAGAGCCTTTGACAGGAAAATTCACTTACCTGATCTTTACACTCGGTATTATTGGAACAGGATTATTAGCCATCCCTGTATTAGCCGGTTCGCAATCTTATATGCTATCAGAAACATTTGGCTGGGAAGCGGGATTAGATAAAAAATTTCCGCAGGCAAAAGCATTTTACGTAACAATCATAGTTTCACTGCTTGTAGGTTTATGTTTAGATCTTATCGGCATCAGCCCAATACAGGCACTTATTTATACTGCTATATTGTATGGAATAACGGCTCCTGTTTTAATTGCCATTGTGATGCATATTGGCAATAATAAAAAAATTATGGGCACATATACCAATAGTAAATTATCAAATATTTTAGGAGGTATTACTTTACTACTGATGACAATAGCTGCAATCGCCGTTGTATATTTTCAATTTACATAACAATAGAAACTGTTAAATATTCCTTTTTTTTATATAATTTCAGGCCTTCAACCAAAACTGACTATGAGAAAGATATTATGTATTGCACTTATTGCAATAAGCCTTAACAGTAATGCACAAAATTATGCAGGCTATAGCACAAGCAATTTTATAGGTGTTAACGGTGTATTTTTTAACCCCGGCAATGTTGTTGATAGTCGTTATAAATGGAGTGTTAACTTATTATCAGCAAATGTAGATGTTGCTAATGACTACGCTACGTTAAAGACAACCGGACTTTTCAAAACTATTGGTGGCGATACTTCCAGCTATAATATAAACCGTACAAATTTCGGCAACACGAATTTCTTATTAGATGCAGATGTTTTTGGCCCTTCAGTGCTATTTAATGTAAATGCCAAAAACTCATTTGCAATAACTACCCGTGGAAGAGCAATGGCCAACGTTGATAAAATGCCGGGGGATCTATTAAACACATTGGAAAATAGTGGTAATAACGTTACTTTCCCTACAACTCTTAATACGAACGGGTTCAAAATAAGTGCTAATGTATGGACAGAAATTGGGGTTACTTATGGCAGAGTGCTTATTGATAAAACAAGCTTTTTAAAAGGCGGTATTACTCTAAAATATTTAGGAGGAGTTGGCGCAGGTTATTTTGGATTAAGTGCAAACGGGAAATTAGATCAAGATATTAACGGCAACAACTATATTCAAAATACTACCGGACAACTTGATTTTGGACTTGGAGGAGAAGACATCAATAACATAAACCTAAAATTCAACGGTAGCGGTATTGGTGGCGATATTGGATTTGTGTATGAATACAGACCTACTTATATCAGTGCAAAAGACGAAAATAAATATAAGTTTAAAGTTGAAGCCGCCTTACATGATCTGGGAAGCATAAAATACAATCATGGAACCAATGATGCGAGCTATACTTTAAATACAAATCTTAATCCTCCTTTTGATTCTTTAAGATTAGACAGATTCAATAAAATATCAAGTTTCGCAGATATTGATACTGCCTTAAATAGCGCAGGTGCACAGATCAAAAAAACTTCTGCTGCAGGAGGTAAATTTAATATGTCGTTACCTACTTCTTTAAGTGGTTCGGTTGATTATCATGTTGTAACAGGCCTATATGTTAACTTGGGTGGTTCTGTATCGTTGAACAAGAACAGTTCTAGTTTATATAAAACGCACACAGCTAATTACATCATACTTACACCAAGATATGAAGGCAAACATTTTGGTGTAGCTGTACCAATTTCTAACAGCAGCATTTCGGGCTTTAATGCCGGTGTATCTTTAAGAGCAGGTCCAATATTTATAGGATCAGGTTCTATTCTTTCGACTTTACTAAGAGGCAATACGCAACAGGCTGATGTTCACTTTGGTATTGTTATCAATAGTCTTCAAAAAAAGCCTAGGATTAAAAAAGATAAACAAGAACCTTTAAATCCTGTTACTATTGCCCCTGTTGCAGCTCCGGTTGATACCCTATCTGTAAAAAAAGCATTGGATACAGATGGAGATGGCATTGTTGATAGCCTGGATAAATGCCCTACGATTGCAGGTTTAGCGAAATACAATGGTTGCCCTATCCCGGATAGCGATAGCGATGGTGTGAATGACGAAGTAGATAAATGTCCTACAATACCAGGTTTGGCGAAATACAACGGCTGCCCTATTCCCGATAGTGATAGCGATGGTGTGAATGATGAAGTTGATAAATGCCCTACTGTAAAAGGATTTGCGAGATATAATGGCTGTCCTATTCCTGATAGCGATAGTGATGGCGTGAATGATGAAATGGATAAATGTCCTACGCTTGCGGGCCCTGCATCAAATGGTGGATGCCCTGTATTAAAAGTTCAAAAATCAATTATTCAAAAAGTAAATATTGCGGCAAAAGGACTTCAATTCCAAACCGGCAAGGCAATAATATTAAAACCATCTTATGTTAAGCTGAATACAGTAATTCAAATATTAAAAACTAACCCTTCTTTAAATATTGATATTGCAGGTTATACAGATAATTCAGGCGATTCTGTTAAAAACGAAAAACTTTCGGCCGACAGAGCCAACGCAACCAAGGCTTATTTTGTGAAAAAAGGAATTGCTGAAAGCAGAATAAGTGCAGAAGGCTATGGTATTCAAAGTCCTATAGCATCTAATAAAACACCGCAAGGAAGGGCAAAAAACAGAAGAGTAGAATTCACTTTAAAAAACTATTAATTCAAAAAAAACGTAAATTTATAAAACACAAAAAAAACAATCATGAAACTATTAAACCAAAGTAAACTGGGCCTTTTAGCAATATTGGCTTTAGTTCTTACACTGACTTCTTGTAAGAAATTAGATAATCTTGTACAAGTAAATCTTGAACTTCAAATGGCACAGGTTCCTTTTACAATTGATACAACAAGTACTGCTGGTACTACATCTAGCACGGGTATTGTCTATTATAATGTAGATAGCGCTATCAAAGCTAGCAATGCTTCTTTCGGCGTAGGAAATATTAAATCTGCAAAGGTTGACTCTGTAGTAATTACTTTAACAAGTCCAAATGCAACTTTCAGTAGTGTAACTAATACCAGCGCATCTTTTTATTCTAATTCGGTTGCAACTCCTGTTACTATTGCTAGTAATGCTAATGGTTCAGCTTTATCAAGCCTTACACTAACACCATCAAGTACTTTGGACCTAACAAGTTATTTGCAATCAACTTCGTTCACATATACTTTCACTAGTACACACCCAGCTGTCCTACCTTCTCCTATTCATGCAAATGCAGCTGTTTACTTTCATTTAGTAGTAGGACCAAACTAGAATCGACAATTACAACTATATAAAAAAGGTGCATTAAATTAATGCACCTTTTTTAGTAAATTCACGAACTAAATATCAACCAATGAAATTGGATATCTTAAGCAGACTAAGTGTTTTTTCAATATTTATTTTTCCTCTTACGATTATAACTTCCTGCAAGAAGACGGATACGCTTGTCCAAGTAAATGTTCCAGTGCAAATGGCGCAGATCACTTACACAATTCCTATGAACCAAAGCAGTATCGATACTACAACTACCGTTTATTGTAATGTAGATAGTATTATTAGAGCAGCCAAAACCAACACCTATTCATTCAATATATCAAACATTAAATCAGTAACAGTTACATCCGCCAATACTATTCTAACAGGAACTACCGATGCTGCAGATAACTTTGGTAACCTGAGTTCACTATCTGCCGCTATATCTTCTACTTCAGATACAGCAGCAACTATCTTTGCGCAGGTTACAAACAACCCTGGCACATTTGCCACCAGCTTAAACATACCTGTAAATACTACAGTAAACTTGAAAACTTATTTCGATGCCACTCTATTTAATTTTACATTTAGAAGTGCGCTGGCTGCACCAACAACAATCAATCTTCAAGCACAGGCTACTATACAATTTACTATTGTAGTTGGCCCTAACTAGAAATTATAATTTTAATAAAAAGGTGCATTAAATAATATAATAATGCACCTTTTTTATTGATTTATCTCTTATACCCTTAAAGTATATATTTCTGCTTACGGTTTATCTGCAGTTATATCTTGTGCTAATATTGCGTCATCGGGTCTGCTTGCTATATCTCTATCAAAAGAGTACAAAGCTGAATGTTCGTTTCCGGCGACTTTAATTTTATCCAATAACTCAATCGCCATTGTTTCTTCTTCTGTTTGTTCTTTTACAAACCATTGCATAAAATTCCAAGTTGCCCAGTCCTCTTCTGTTAAACTTAATTTCACTAATTTATATATGGCAGATGTATTATCAACTTCCTGTTGAAAAACACTCTCAAAGCAATGTTGTAAATTTTTAGGATCGGGAAGAGGATCCGGAATAGCAGTTATTTTAACCCTACCGCCTCTTTTTATAATATACTCCAGTATTTTCATCATGTGATTACGTTCTTCCTGTGCATGCCTGAAAAGAAAATTAGCCACACCACTGAATGCATGGCTATCTGCCCACGAACCTAAGGATAAAAATATCTGTGCTGCATGCGCTTCCTTCGTCATCTGCGCATTTAACGCTTCTTCAATTGTTTTTGAAAGTCGGTTTGTGTTCATATAATATGTGTTATGTTGTTAATTTCTAGCATCAATAATCTATAATGTAGTCAAAATTGAGCCTAGATCCGCCTCTATTTATATTGAGCAAATTCTCCCCTAAGTAGGGGAAAGTTATCATCAATGCGATACTTTCATATAGGTTAGGAGCCGGTTTTGGCAATTAAGTCTTCATATAAGAGATATAATGTAGAAAATTATCCTCAACACAATACCAACACGGGGTAAAAAATACCCAAAGTATTATATTTTACAAATAACAATTATTCCCAGTTGGCAATTTAATAGGCATACTTTAGATAGGGAGCTAAATAAATTAATCTATCTTTTTCTCTAGCAGATATTTGGCACCAATATTGTACAATAGGGCAAAGAGCATATGTATTATGATTAACTTATATATGTACTTATCCGAGACTATGATAACAACGAATCCTATTTTATTAGGATAATTCCACTTTATTAATTATGTCAATATTATGTGAATATCATTTTTAACGATGTTATTTTTTTACCATACATTTGCAACTTATTTATAAAAAACAAATAATAAAAATCAATTAAAAACAAAGTACACCTCAAAACCAACTAACAAAATGAAACAAATACTATTAGCAGTATTCTTAATCATCACAGTTAATTTTTGCAATGCGCAAGCAGTTACAGCTAGCAAAACACCTAGCCGTCCTAAGTATAATATCCACCTAAAAAATGATTGTCATTGGTGGTTAGCTAGCAGCACAAAATGGGTTGAAGGATATGTTGTTGTTACTCCATCAGGAACACAATATGTAGATATCAAAGGTCATGATATTGATAACAGTGAAATATTGGGATATAATCAATTACAAACAAAACATTTCAGAAAAACTCATACAGATATTATAGACAAGAACGAAATATGTTCTAAATAATAATAGTCTATTGACCTATTTATTAAAAAGCCTCTACTTAGTAGAGGCTTTTTAATTTTATCGGATGTCCCAAAACATTCACAAGTTTGTATCAACAATAAGTGAGAGCTATTGTTACCTGAGGTGTAATAGAATAAAATCAACTTGGAATAAAGCGACTAATTGAGGATAATTGAGAAGACCTTATTTCGTTGCGAGTATTATCAACTGCACATCTAGATTATTTGAAATAGTACTGGAACCTCCAACACCAAAATCTTTTCTATTAATATTAAATGTTCCATTAAACAAGTAGCCATTATTACTTGCCGTAAATGTAAATGGGAACGAAATATCCCTGGTCTGATCTTTAATTGTGAGCTTCCCATATACCACTAGCTCACCTGAAGTTGATCGTGATATTTTAGTAGATACAAAACTGATACGCGGATATTTTTTAACATCGAAATAAGATGCTTCACGCAGGTGATTATCCCTCATATCATTATCTGTATTGATCGTATTAGCATCAATACTCACAACAAATTTAGCCTCTTCGGGATGATCTTTATCAAAATTAATATCACCCTGTAATCCTGTAAATGAGCCCCCAGTATTGATACCAAAATTCTTTATCGTAAATTTTACGGAAGATCCTTTTTCGATAGGTTTATACTGAGCTACAACAAAGTTGCATGTAAGGATGATCAATGCAAATACTATCAATTTTTTCATACGCTTAAAATATACTGTAAGATAACTATAAAGCAGTTTTACTATTTTTATATTATGATTCTATGCCCGTTTATGTTTCCATCTTTTGTGAGACCATAACCAAATTTCAGGTTGTCTTTTAATATCTTGTTCTAATCTTCTTATATACATTTCAGACAATTGATCGTCATCAACATCTTCGGGATTTTCTATTAATACTTCAGAAACCATTTCGTAATAACCACGCTTTACTTTTTTCATGGTTGAAAATACTATCGGCAGTTTCATTTTTTTTGCTATCAGTGCCAGCCCTTTAAATACAGGTGTATCCTGGTTAAGAAAAGTTGTCCAATAAGCATGACCGGGCTGTGGAGTTTGATCGGAAAGAAAAGCTGTTGCATTTATTCCATTTTTATTTGCTATCATTCCCCTGTAAGTATCTTTCATAGCAATAAGCTTTGAGCCATTACGGGTGCGTAATTTATGCATCAATGCATCGAAATATTTATTACTGAGCGGATGATAAATTACAAATAGCTGCTGATCTGCCTGCGCATTGAATGAATTGCAGGCCCATTCCCAATTACCGAAGTGCCCCATTGCTATAATTACACTTTTCTGCTGCTTTGCAAATGCGGAATACAAAGCAAAAGTTTCAGGAGTCATTTTACAACGTTTAATGACTTCTTTTTTACTAAGCGTAAGCATCTTAATCGTTTCAATAAAAAAATCGCAGAAGTGTTTATAAAAATCTCTTGCGATAGCATTAATTTCTTGATCCGTTTTTCGGGGAAAAGAGTTGCGCAAATTTTGTTCTATCACTTTTCTGCGATACCCCACAATATAATATTAGCACAAAGCTGTATGAAGATGAGAAT
>Ga0207034_1027_pt1 | contig 28163 bp, 22 predicted proteins | sample Alteio_BWMinCont_36_FD_153269 | JGI IMG/M metagenome (GOLD analysis project Ga0207034, IMG submission 153269) | Enriched cells from forest soil in Barre Woods Harvard Forest LTER site, Petersham, Massachusetts, United States -... | ecosystem: Environmental > Terrestrial > Soil > Temperate forest >...
AGTTGGATGCTTGCAGGGCAAACCAAATGTTTTGCAAAAATACAATTTTATGATTAATAAGAGAACGATGTTTTGTCATGCTGAGGAACTAAGCATCTTGTTCTTGAATAAGAGAATGATAATAAATGATTAGATTCTTCGCTTCGCTCAGAATGACAAAAGATATCTATGGGAGGGGTAAAGCAAATGAAATTAAAACTTAAACGGATTCTGTTGCCTTCCAAATTTATTTTGTCCACCTAATAACCCTTGTGTACCAAGCCTTAAGCCTGTTTCTGCGGTTTTGCCATCTTTGTAACTGGCTATTACATCTATTCTAAAAATGTGTAAGAAATTCTCAACACCTACAAATACTTCAGTGTAATTACCATTTCTGTCTATATAAAATGCATTAGATCCTATTATCAAATTCCAGTCGTATCGATTAAATATGGGAATTTTATTTGTAATCAATCCGTTCAAATGATATTCAAGATGCCCTTCGCTAAAAAAGCCGGCCGTATTGCTGTAAGTGTAATAATCGGCCAATTGAAAACTATTTAAATATGCGCTTGCTGCAAAATATTCATTACCATTGATGTGATCATAATCTTGTATAAAGACTGAATTAGTATTTAAGAATCCACCTATTATAAAATTATATTTTAATAATCCGGCTAGTTTAAAATTAAGATCACCTTTTATTGAGAAATTCCATTTATCAAAATCAACATCGCTGCTAAAAATATTTTTGATCCCTTTTGTATAATTAGCACTAAGCGTTGGATATTTTGATCCTAAAGAAACTTTGCTATTAGGATACTGAATAAATTTTTGCCCTGGTTGATAACTAATATCCATATTTAAAAGAAAGGCCTGATACCTTGTAAACTGAGCCGATATTTTTTCATTGGGATAATTAGGCGTGATATGGATCGTATCTTGCGGAAGCAATACAAAATTAGTACTGTTATTTAATGGTACCCTATCTTCATACAAACCATTAATGCCAATATGTACCCCATTATCATATACTTTTGAAAACCCGATATTCGCAAAATAATTTTCGTAAGTCTTCATAAAGTTTTTACCGGATAACAAAGTACTGATGGTATTAATATCTGGCGTAATAGGACAGTCTTTATTAAACTGGCTCACTCTTTTTCCTCCTGACAAATTCCAGATTTCTCTTGTCATTTTTCCATTCTTAAATCTTTTTGTTTTAAGCGTAATATTCGTCCAGGCATTTAAATGCGTATTGCTAAACCCATAACGAATGGTTGGGTCAATTGAAAGATTTGAATTTATTTTTTCAAATTTCTTATTGAAATGGCCGTTAACATTTACAACCAACCCTTCGGCTAAATTATATTCTACTTTTTGCAATAGCGGATCTATCGAATATCTATAAGGAAAGGTTTGGCTGTAATGCATTCTATCAATGCCTTTCAAAAAAACTCTGTATAATTTTAAAGCCCCTTCTCTTTTTCTTAATGAGTCAATAGTTGTTTTGCTTAAGGCGGAATCTTTTTCTATTTCATACAAACTATCTTTTACCTGATAGTCTTTCGTCTCTTCTTTTTCTAAAGGCACAGGACGAGTGCTATCCCAATAAGTTGCAGGATTTTTATTTACGCCTGTATCATATTTAATAACAACATTATTAAAAAAGTTCTTAGGTAGCTTTGGATCAATAGTGTACTTTGAATATACGCTCATAAAATTCCCAATAGCATCTATCGAATATTTTTGAAAATTGAAATGCAATAATTGATTTTTAAGTTGCCATACATTTTTATTTACCGGAACATAAAATTGGGTTATCTGTAATGTATCTAAAAACTCCAATGATTGTTTTACAGTCAGTGATAGGTCCACACTATGAATGCGCCAATCATCTTCGGAAATATTAATAACGCCTGAAAACAACGGAACATAACTTCTGCGTGGCGTAACCTGAATACTGTTGATCTCTTTGCCATCTTCCCAAAAACTACCAAGATATTTGAATTTGTAAAACTTGATGGCTCCATCAGCAATTGGCGAAACAAAACCTCGAGGATTAAGTCGATCACTATAAATAGTTACATTGTTCTGATAAAAATTAATGGACGTTGGAAATGTGAACCCAAAATTTCCATTGCCGCTCACCCTGCTCTTTTTTATTTCTATTTTAAATTTATCCGGTTGTTCGGAAGATATTTTTCCTGTCGATTCTGATAAATAGATAATGCCTTGACCGGTTGAATCTAAACGCATAGCAGCTTTATAATCGTCTGGTATTTTTTGTCCCAATATTTTCACTGGCAGATGGCGCAGTTTTATTATATTTTTTGTATACAGGTCGCACTGAAAAGATTTCACTTGCCTATTATAATATGATCGTTTTTTTATTGCTTGTCGGATGATCTCGTATGCGGGATCTTCCCCATTACGTTTTACAACAACTTCTTTTAATGCTAGTTTTTGTTCTTTTAATACAAATACAATTTCTTGATCGCTACTATCCGTAAGCGTTACTTTTTTTTCTTGCACGCCAAAACCTATATACTGACAAACCAGTGTATAATTACCCGGTGCAATTCTAATTGAATATTTTGCTGTACTATTTGCACTGGTACCAATAGTAGTACCCTTAATATTTATAGAAGCATATGGCAATAGGTCGCCTGTAGCATTATAAACAACTCCGTAGATTTTTTGTGAAAATGAATGAAGAGAAATACCAATAAAAAGAAGCAATAATAATTGACGCATTGCAAATTTAGGTTGCAACGAAATTACCCTTGATTTCGTTACTGAAAAATTAAACTTACGACAACGATCTCTTTTTAGTTGTCCGTGCGAAACTTCCCGCTAATGCAGCAAATCCTGCTACTAAAGCCCCGATTACCGCAGTCATTATTATTAATAAGAAGGGGCTGTCAGATTTTAAAATAATGACAGATACTTTGTGCGCCAATATATGTTCGTTATTATTGCTAATATATAAGGTTAAAGAAAACCATAAAATAAATAACGCAAAAAATCCTGTCAAAAAAGACACAAACGGATTTTGCGGAATTAGCACCGCAACAACGAATGCGACAATAGCAATGCTCCACCATGGACAATAAAGACAGATGGCAAAACTTAGTAAAGCTGTTAATATTAAAGAGATTAAAAATTTCATTTTTGTTTAATGGTTTGATAGTTTAATAGTTAAATGGTTTAACCGGCAATTAGCTAATTACTAAAAGTCATTTTCCATTTTATGCGTTGATCGGTTTCCTGCCCCTTCTGCATCATCCAAAGAATATTGTATTTTCCTGCCACCCACTTATCTATATAATTATCGTAATATTTGCTGCCAGGGTTGCCGCTTTGTCCGCCGGGATAAATACCATAGGCCTCAGTTTGCGGTTTAAGACTAACAACCATTCTCCAGCTTGGACCATGATCCGCTTTTACAGCACTAACACAATATGTTCCTCCACCAATTGGCAAATGCAAACTGCTAAATGCCTCTAATTTTGTAAGATGACTGATATGTGTATCCTTATATTTTGCCCATTCTAATCTACCTTCTTTATCCGCTTTTTGTAATTCCACTGTCGCTTTTTTTAATGCTTCTGTTACATCGTCTCCTAATGTTTCTACTTTATCCGTTTCAACATTATCTAAAAACTTATAGGCGGTATCACGCAATACACTTTCTAATAAAGTACTTTCATAAGGACGCATGATCAGTTTCGGCGCATTCGCATACTCATCATCGTACACAACTTTTGTAAATTGTTTCCATAAAATATTAAATACGGTTGCGCCTTTTGCATTAGCATCATCCGTAAAATCCCAGTCTTTTAAAATGTCAAAATATTTTTTCTCATCGACATTTAGTTCATCTTCTTTCATATTTTTTAAAAAGATCGGCGCAGCCATCTCCGCAAAAACATCATATTCGCTTGTCTGCAGATCCATCATATCCTGAACGGTTATATCATTCAATTCAGTCAACCTTCTGTTAATATACAAACCACGATACTCAGGATAATCTCTGCCTAAATAATATGGATAAGTTGAATCTGTTGGTTTTTGATTAGCGCTGCTTACAAAACCTCTTGCAGGATTGTATTGAAAAGGCGTTTCATCTTGCGGTATCATTCCCTGCCACATATAACTGCTATCTGTACCCGGCATTACAAAATCTCCCTGTCCTTTCCATTTTGCAGGAAATTCTCCTTGAGCACGAATAGCAATATCGCCGTTCTTGCAGGCAAATACGCAATTTTGTCCTGGAGTATGTAAATTGGTTATAGCAGCATTATAATCGGCATAATTATTTGCACGATCTAACATATAAAATGTGCGGAGATCATTGCTTGGATCGTGTGCTTTCCAACGAACTGCATAATTTTTATTATTGCTAGTCCTTCCTCCTGTATAGCTTTTATCATACATCACCGGACCAAAAATTGTGTACGCAACAGTATCTAAATAATCCGGCTTGCCTTTTATCTTGATCACTTCAACTCTAAAATCAGTTTTCTTCCAGGCACTATCAAACCAATATTCTTTACGACTATCATCTTTAAATTTGATCTCATAATAATCCCGCACATCTCTTCCACCGTTAGTGAATCCAAATGCTGCACTATCATTAAACCCTATCACAACACCCGGCGCTCCGGGGAAAGTTGCACCATAAGCGTTAAATGTTGGCGTAGATAATTGCATCTCAAACCAAAGCGATGGCAGATTTAAACCAAGATGCGGATCATTACATAAAATAGGTGCGCCACTTCTTGTTTTAGAGCCACTTACGGCCCAGTTATTACTCCCATTATCGCGATCAGGTTTTTCTTCCTGCACATCAGCCAGATCTTTATTATTAAAATAGACAGAATCAACATTCGCGGGAGCTACCGGTTTTACTTTAGCACTATCGAAAACCGTTCCTTTGGGAATGATCGGATCTAAAGAATCCTGCGCCAATGGAAATAATTTATCAAAATCTTCCGGACTAAAAAAACTTTTTGCATTTGTCATTTCAAAATCATCTTCATGTCCGGCAAGATCGTATGACATATATTTTAAGAACAAGGCTGTTTTAAGATTGTTCCAATGCTCTGGTTTATACCCAAGCAATTTATATTCAATAGGTAATTGACTCTCGGTAAGATTATCAATATAAGCGTTTACGCCAGCGGTATAAGCATCGCATTCTGCTTTGATCACAGGATCTTTTTCTACTTCCTTTTCAGAAATTTCTGCGGCATACACCATTCCCAATCTTCTGAACTCTCTATCATGCGCTAAGGCTTTATCACCAATTATTTCACTGGCTCTTCCGGCAGCGGCCAATGTTTGCAGCTCCATTTGCCATAAACGAAATTTAGCGTGGATATATCCTTGAACAAAATATACATCATTCTCTTTTTCGGCAAAAACATGTGGCACAAGGCGATCATCTAAATACACATTTACTTTTCCTTTCAATTGAGGAAATTTAAGATCGGTACTAAAGTTATAATTATCATCTTCGGCATTTTGCCAGATACCCTGTTGCGGGCTCAACAAACCTCCTAAAGGTGCCGGTAAAACAAGGTTCGTATTTAATGTTACAATTAACCCAACTGTTACTGCAGAACTAATTAAAAATGGCAAGACTTTCATAAGAATATTTATACACCTAAATTAGGTAAATATATTTTGCAAGCTGCTTTTTTTAGATATTTATCCTCTTGTTAATTATACAAGGAAATATAATGAAATATTAAATTTGTTGTAGCTTTATGAATCCGATACCCACTGATAGCCTTGCAATCCATTATTTTAATGTCTTATTTTTAACAGATCAGCATGAAAAACATCTTTACATTATTTACGCTAGCATTTATTTTTGCAGTAATATTCATATCCTGTAAAAAAGAAACTGTTACAAATACAGTTTACATAAAGGACACTTCTATAATTAATACAACCGTAATAAGAGATTCAACAACAACAACAGATTCTACACTGATAAGGGATAGTGTATATCCTTCGAGCATTATTGGTTTTTGGCCCGGAACATTTAATAACCCGGGCTTTGATCCTTCATATGAATTCTCCTTTTTATTCAAAAGTGATGGCACTCTAAGAGTATATATAGAAGGCTCCGATGCCGATACAGCAGCCGCTCCTTTTAAAGGAGACGGTGTTTATCGCATATTAGGATTAGCTCTCGCGACTCAGTTCAATGTAGCAGGTCAGCTTTATTCAACGCAGGGAACATTAGATAGCAGCTTTTTATTTTATCAAGGAACAATTGGTGAAGGTCTTCAGACTAGTGGCACATTTGTAAACATTGCGCACAAACAATAATACTACTCAAAATAATATATGAAAAATATCCTCTCCATATTTACAACGCTCTTTATAGTGTCAATTATATTTGTCTCTTGTAAAAAAGAAAACATTACCAATACATCTACGACAAAAGATACTACACTCATAAATGATACGATAAGAATAGGTGATACTTTTAGAATAAAAGATACTACCAGAATAATAGATACCATTCAACATCCTATAACTATTGTTGGTTTTTATGTAGGAGCAATTGGAAATAATACTGATTACCCGGGCTTTCAAATGGATTTTTTATTTAGAAGCAATGGTACTGTAAGAGTATATGACAATGATATTACCACACCCGGATATTTTGACACAACAGCCATTCCTCCGGCAGAAGGCACTTATATAGTATCAGGTGATACCGTTACAACCACCTACGCTTACTTAAATAATCCTTCAAATACGTTTTCAACGATATCAATCATTAATACTTCATTTACTTATATGGAAGGCACATGGGGTTCCGGTACTTTTAATACGGGTGGAGGTTACTTTTTTGTTTATAAACAGTATTAAATAATTGCATTTTTACCATCCTCACTTAATTTCGCATAATGGAAAAACATAGTGAGGATGTTAAAAATATTCTTGGGTTACAATTACCTACAGATCCTCGTTGGGTAGATCTTACCAAAATACATTTAGAAGAAATTTTAACTGACCACGCTTATTGCGAGCAAAAGGCTGCTCTCACCTGCATTTCACTCGTTCAAAAAAATTTCGACAAAGAAAAAGTGGTGGCAGCACTCAGTCCGTTAGTGACGGAAGAATGGGGCCATTTTCGTTTGGTATTAGCGGAGATCAATAAACGAAAATTACGATTAGGCAAACAACGTAAAGATGAATACGTAAATAAACTGATCGGATTTCAGGTAAAAGGCGGCGGACCGGATGAACGCTTTTTAGATCAAATGCTAATAATGGCACTTGTAGAAGCAAGGAGCTGCGAACGTTTTAAAAGGCTGAGTGAAGGATTGGATGATAAATACCTGCGCAATTTTTATCGCCGTTTTATGGAAAGCGAAGCCGGCCACTACACACTTTTTCTGGAGCTTGCCGAAACCTATATCGATAAAAAGATAGTAAGAAAACGTTGGCAACAATGGCTCAATTATGAGAAAGAAATGATTCTTTCCCTTGAAATTCGCGGAGATCGAATTCACTAATATTTATATCGTTAATCAGCCGTTTTTCATACCACTCATTTTCACTTAAAATCATTACTCAGCCTGATAAATACGGCACGATTAATGCTTTAATACAGTTGTAATAACAGTTTATATATACATGCAAATATTTATTGTTTTTAAGGATTAAATCGAATCCTGCTGATTCTTCGGCGGGATTTTATTTTTACTCAATCTTAACATAGTGTTGATAAATATTGTGTTGCTATTCCAGTGCCGATTGATTAAATTTGAGATAAGAGGAACGCAAATAAAAACACTGTAACAATCTTAAGAAAACATTAAACCAAAAGCACTTTGACAGAAGCCATCATCAACCTAGAAACAGTTAACCCTCTTGAATTTTTTGGCGTTAACAATGACAAATTAGACATTCTTAAAAAGAAATTCCCTTTACTTAAAATTCTTAGTCGAGGTACACAGGTAAAATTAAGTGGCGCTCCCGAGCAAATTGTTGATGCAAAAGAAAAAATAAACCTCATCATCCAATACATTGAACGTAACGGACAAATGAGCGAAAATTATTTCGAGCAAATATTAGGCGGAGATGATCAGCCCACAATTGATAATTTTATTGAACGCAACCCAAATGATGTTTTGGTATTTGGCCCTAACGGAAAAACCGTAAGAGCAAGAACCATTAACCAAAAACGCATGGTTACCGCCGTTGATAAAAATGATATCGTATTTGCGATCGGACCTGCCGGTACGGGTAAAACCTATACTGCTGTTGCATTGGCTGTAAGAGCACTTAAAAACAAATCCGTAAAAAAGATCATTCTAACAAGACCCGCTGTTGAAGCAGGTGAAAGTCTTGGTTTTTTACCGGGCGATCTAAAAGAAAAAATTGATCCATATTTACGCCCTCTATACGATGCATTGGATGATATGATCCCTGCAGATAAACTGGCGTATTTTATGACAACCAGAACAATTGAGATTGCTCCTTTAGCATATATGCGTGGTCGTACGTTAGATAATGCTTTCATTATTTTGGATGAAGCACAAAATACAAACGACGGACAATTAAAAATGTTCCTTACGCGTATTGGCGCTAATGCAAAAGCAATTATTACCGGTGATCCTACACAGGTCGATCTTCCTAAAAACCAACGCAGCGGTATCGATAAAGCTTTACGCATCTTAAAAAATGTAGAGGGTATCGCGCATATTGAATTGGATGAAGAAGATGTGGTAAGACATAAATTGGTAAAAGCTATTATCAAAGCGTATGATAAAGACAAGGATAATTAAAATTGATACATTGTTGAATTGATAAATTGTTATTTGAAGAGGCAGCTATAAACTGCCTCTTATTTTTTTACACTTTACGTAAGCCTGGTTACATTTGCTTTTTAAACAATTTAACAATACAACTATTAAGCAATTTACCATTACCCATTACTTTCACTACTTTTGCTTTCACAAATCGAACATCATGATAAAGAATATTTTCAGCATTTTTCTTGTTAGCATTATACTTATTTCCTGCCATAGTAAAAATGATAAACCTACAACAGCTTTAGATACAGGCAGACTCTTTATAAGAACAACTTTGGATGGAAATTTTAATGATGCAGAAGATCTATTATATAAAGACACAGTGAATGTTGAAACGTATGATTCTTACAAAGCATTTTTCAAAAGATTGCCGGATGAAACAAAAGATAATTACAAAGCATCTGATTATACGATCAATAAATATACAGATCTGAATGATTCTACCTCCGTTATCAATTATTCAAACTCATACATGAATAAGCCGATGGAAATAAAAGTGGTAAGGGTTAACGGGCAATGGAAGATCGATTTTAAATACACTACTACATCCTCTAACTAATATAAATATCTAACACAGTATGCTACAACATGTTCTTCATCCATGGCACGGGGCTCATTATGGTAAAAAAGCTCCTGCAATTGTAAATGGTTTAATTGAAATTCCTCAGGGCTCACGCGCTAAATATGAGATTGATAAAGAAACAGGGTTATTAAAATTAGACAGGGTTGTTTATTCATCATTCCACTACCCTATCAATTATGGTTTTATACCACAAACATTAGGTCAGGATCATGATCCGTTGGATATATTGGTAATGTGTTCTGAAAGCATTCAACCGCTTTGTTTAGTAGAAGCTACGGTTATTGGCAATATGCAAATGATCGATAATGGCGAAAAAGATGATAAGATCATCGCAGTAGCAACTAAAGATCCTACTGTAAATCACATTACTAATATTGATGAATTGCCTAAACACTTTATCGCCGTTCTAAAAAACTATTTTGAGCAATACAAAGCCTTGGAAAACAAGATCGTATTGATCGATGATTTTCAGGATAAAGAAGGTGCTTATAAAGTTATTGAAGAAGCTGTCGATTTATATAAGAAGACCTATCCTCAAAAATAATCATGTCTAAAAAAGAAAGTATGAGTATACAAATCTGGATCATACTTATATTGATCGGCGTAGCATCAGGTATGCTTAGCGGATTTGTAGGCGTAGGTGGCGGATTAATTATCGTGCCGGCACTTGTTCTTTTTCTCGAATTTTCTCAAAAAATGGCCCAGGGAACTTCTCTGGCCATCTTACTTTTACCGGTAGGCATATTAGCTGTAACGGAATATTATAAACATGGATATATCGATATAAAGATAGCTTTGATAATATCTGCAGGTTTTGTTGTTGGTGGCTTTGTTGGCAGCAAAATAGCCCTTGTTTTACCTCAGGATACAATAAAAAAGGTATTCGCCATTTTTATGCTGATCGTTGCTATTAAAATGTTGTTTTTTGATAAGAAATCAATTGAAAAAGATTCCCCTTCTACAATTAATACTTCAGAAAAAAAAGGTTAATTCCTGTCATCCTGTCACAATTCTCTCCTATTTAACTATCTTTGCCACCTAATTTTTGGTGATGGAAAGTTTACTGAATACTGATACAAAAATACACGACGAAACTCGACAAGGAGAAGCATTTGCTCCTTTGGCAATAACGCCTGCACTATTTAAAAAGCATTTTTATATAGAAAGTTATGGCTGCGCCATGAATTTTGCCGATAGCGAAGTAGTAGCTTCTATTTTACAAGAGAATGGTTTTGGCACAACAAAAAATGTTGAAGAAGCCGATCTTATTTTTATCAACACTTGTTCCATCAGAGAAAAAGCGGAACAAACTGTTCGTAAAAGATTGACGGAGTTTCGCAAATTTAAAAAGACGAATCCGGGTTTGATGGTTGGCGTATTAGGATGCATGGCCGAAAGATTAAAATCAAAATTTATTGAGGAAGAGAAATTGGTGGATATGGTTGTCGGACCTGATGCTTATCGCACATTGCCTGGTTTAATTGAAGAAGCCGAAACAGGACAAAAAGCGATCAACGTACTATTAAGTCGTGATGAAACATATGCTGATATTGCTCCTGTTCGTTTAAACAGTAATGGTGTTACGGCTTTTGTAAGCATTATGCGCGGCTGTAACAATATGTGTGCTTTTTGCGTAGTACCATTTACACGCGGCCGCGAAAGAAGCAGAGATGCCTATTCTATCGTTAAAGAATGCGAAGAGTTATTCAATGATGGCTACCGCGAAGTAACATTACTCGGACAAAACGTAGATAGTTATTACTGGATAGATGAACAAAAAGAAGAGACCGTAAGCTTCGCGATGTTGATGGAAAAGGTGGCATTAATATCACCGCAACTTCGTGTGCGATTTTCTACCTCACATCCAAAAGATATTACGGATGATGTATTGTTCACTATTGCTAAGTATGATAATATCTGCAATTACATTCATCTTCCCGTACAAAGCGGCAGCAGCAGGGTTTTACAGCTGATGAACAGAACTTATAGCAGAGAATGGTACATCGCGAAAGTGAATCGCATTCGTGAGATCATCCCAAATTGTGGTTTATCAACTGATATGATAACGGGCTTTTGTACAGAAACGGAAGAGGATCACCAGCAATCATTAAGCTTAATGAAGTATTGCCATTACGATCTGGCATACATGTATTTTTATTCCGAAAGGCCCGGAACATTGGCTGCAAGAAGATATGAAGATGATATACCCGAAGATGTAAAGAAAAGAAGGTTAAAGGAAATGGTTGACCTACATCGCATTCAGACTTTACAAAGCATGCAAAAAGATCTTGGTAAAGTTTGCAAAGTATTAATAGAAGGAACTTCTAAAAGAACAGAAGATGATCTGTTTGGAAGAAATGATCAAAACAAAGTTGTTGTATTTGCCAAAGGCGATCACAAAAAAGGTGATTATGTAATGGTAAAAATTGAAAGCTGTACTTCAGGTACATTATTAGGAAAGGTTGTAACTGATATGCCTTTATAAGGCGATCATTAAATATATATTTATGGATCTACAAGCAATAAAAAACAGGTTCGGTATCATAGGTAATTCTCCGGCATTAAACCAGGGGATAAATATCGCAGCACAAGTAGCCACCACAGATCTTAGTGTTTTGATCAATGGTGAAAGTGGTGTTGGTAAAGAAATTTTTTCTCAGATCATTCATTCTCTTTCTGCAAGAAAACATAATCCTTTCATTGCTGTAAACTGTGGCGCAATTCCTGAAGGCACTATTGATTCCGAATTATTCGGACATGAAAAAGGTTCGTTCACGGGTGCAGGAGAAAGTCGTAAAGGTTATTTCGAAACAGTGAATGGCGGCACTATTTTCTTAGATGAAATTGGTGAAATGCCGTTGGGCACACAAGCAAGATTATTACGTGTTTTAGAAACAGGTGAATATATAAGAGTTGGTAGCAGTAAAGTGCAAAAAACAGATGTACGTGTGATTGCCGCTACTAATAAAGAGTTATTGCAATTTGCTTTGAACGGAAGATTTAGAGAAGATCTTTATTATCGCTTAAACACAGTTCCTATAAGGGTTCCGGCATTAAGGGATAGAAAAGAAGATATCGATCTTTTATTCAGAAAATTTGCCACAGACTTTGCAGACAAATACAAATCACCTCCCATACAATTGAATAATGAGGCTAAAAGTTTATTACAAAATTATAGCTGGCCCGGAAACGTTAGGGAACTGAAAAATATTGCAGAACAAATTTCTGTTCTATCAACAGATAAAAATATTACCGCAAAAGAATTACTCCAATTCTTACCGGAAAATAATTTAAACAGATTGCCAGTATTGGCAGGCGGTAAAGATGGCGTGAGTCAGCAAGAATTTGCCAACGAAAGAGAAATATTATACAAGCTTTTCTTTGATATGAAGAAAGACGTAAATGAATTGAAGAAAATGTTCTTCGATGTATTTCAGAATTCGAACGGCGGGCAACACATTCCTGTTTACAACAATAATAACGATGCACAGTTAGCCGATATAACACCTGTTACCTCAGCTAATAATTTCAGCCAGTCCGGACAACCTGTATTTATCAATCAAAATCACGGACATGATATCCATCATCATGAAGACATTGAGGAATCGCTAAGTATCATGGATAAAGAAAAGGAACTGATCATTAAAGCATTAAAAAAACACAAGGGCAAAAGAAAAGATGCATCTACCGATCTTGGAATTAGCGAAAGAACCTTGTACAGAAAATTAAAAGAATATGATATTGATGAATGATAATTTGACGACTGACGACCGACAACTGACGACCGTTGAGCCGTTATCTAATAAACCCCATTTTAATAAAATGAAGGCAATCGGTGGTCGATGGTCGATGGTCAGTGGTCGCATATTGATCTGTGCGCTATTGATGATCATCTTCAACTATGCTTCCTGCAAATATTCTTTTAAAGACTCTGCTCCTCTTCCACCTGAAGTAAAAACTTTCAGGGTTAATCAGCTGGGAAACCAGGCTCCTTATGTAGATGCTCAATTGGCACCGCAATTAACAGAATCATTAAAACAAAAGATCATTAGCAATACCCGTCTGCGCCAAACAAACGATGATGACGCTCATTACGATATAAGTGGCTATGTTTCCAATTATGCCGTAAGTACAACGGGTATTTCAGGTGCCAGCGCAGCGCAAAACCGTTTAACTGTTACATTTCATGTTATCTTTAAAAATTCATTAGATAATACCCAAAATATGGAAGCCGATGTAAGCAGTAATTTCGATTATAGCTCTAGTTTGTCCCTTAATGATGCCGCTGCCTCATTAAATACACAGATAATATCTAATATGGTAGACCAGATCTATAATAAAATATTCTCCAACTGGTAAACTTTGGCATTTTATGACTTTAATTAATGTTATTTATTATTTTTGATTGATGGGGGAAAGCAATCGACTTTTTGAATCCTTATTTAAAAGGGATATGTCAGCTTCGGACAATACCGAGTTTCTTTTGCAATTAACAAAGGAGCACCCCTATTTTACAGCGGCCCAGTTTTATTTATTACAACAAACAGACGAAAATTCTTCCGCATATTACAAGCAAGCAGCAAAAACGGCCCTTCTTTTTAATAATCCTTTTTGGTTAAGTTTTCAGTTAGATCAAACAAAAACAAGAACGTCATCTAGTAAAGCTTTTGAGCTAGATCTTTCAAAGGATTATGATGATGAAGACGGGTACAATGAAGATGAATCATTACCGGAAATAGCACCGCTTAATATCAATTTAAAACTGGATTCTTTTACAGATTCCACAGAGGACGATCTTTTATTTCAGCCTTTATTTACAAGAGATTATTTCGCCAGTCAGGGTATTAAATTAACGGATGATATACTTGGCACAGATAAACTAGGCTCACAGCTTAAAAGCTTTACATCCTGGTTAAAAACGATGAAAAAGATCCATATTGGACAATTACTTTCTGAAGGAACTGAAAATACTGATGCCAATATCCAGAATATGGCAGAAAAATCAAACGACAAACAGGAAATACTTACGGAAACAATGGCCGAAATACTTATTCAGCAAAATAGAAAAGATCTGGCCATTAGCCTTTACCGTAAATTAAGTTTGCTCGATCCCGCTAAAAGCACTTACTTTGCAGCCAAAATCGACCATTTAAAAGCGCATTAATATGTTAATTGTATTCGTAATTTTAGTGATATTGTCTTCCATCATTTTAGGCCTTATAATACTTGTACAAAACCCTCAGGGTGGCGGATTATCAGCTAGTATGGGTGGTTTTAGCAACCAATTGATGGGTGTAAAACAGACAACCGATGTGTTAGAAAAAGGTACATGGATCTTTGCTGCCATTGTTGGTATCATTTGTTTGATATCTCCTGCTTTTATTTCAAAAGGCAATGGCAATGGTTCATCTAAAACCGACAATTTGTTAAATAGTGCACCGGCAACGGTTCCTATGCCTAAACAAAATTCAGTTCCAATACAACAAGGAACTACACCTCTACCGGCACCGGCTACTAAATAAAATATTTATATAAATTTTTGAAACCCCGCTGATAAAGCGGGGTTTTTATTTTATTTTCACAAGTACATTAAGTTTTTTATGAAAAAAATTATATTCTTCTTATTCCTGATAATCATCGCTTTCGCAGCATGGTTCTTTTTAGCTCCCGATACAAATTTTAGTGATAGCAAAAAAGCATTGTACATAAAAACGGGCAGCTCATTTGAGAATGTAATGGATTCCGTCGAACAAAATAACATTATTCAGATACCCATCATTTTTAAATATGTAGCACAAATAATAAGTTATGATAAAAATGTAAAGCCGGGTAAATATGTTATTCAAAATGGAACCAGTTTATATAAGATCATTAAAACATTAAGATCAGGTTCACAGACCCCGGTTAATTTGATCATTATTAAATTACGTACCCGTGAAGATCTTGCACAAAAAATTGCTGCTAATTTTGAATGCGATTCCAACACCTTTGTCAATTATATTAACAATAACGATTCATTGCTACATTATTCACTAGATACCAATACTGTACTGACAGCAATCATCCCTAACACTTATTCTATGTTATGGACAACTCCACCGGCAAAAATATTTAAACGGTTATTTGTTGCACAAGAAAAATTCTGGACAAGTGAAAGAAAACAAAAAGCTGCTGCATTGAGCCTTACCCCCAAGCAAGCTTATACATTAGCAAGTATTGTTGAAGAAGAAACAACAAAAGATGAAGATAAAGGAAATATAGCCAGCGTATATCTTAACCGAAGAAATAGCGGAATGAAATTATCTGCCGACCCTACAATAAAATTTGCTATGAGAGATTTTGGATTGAAAAGAATTTATGATAAATATTTACTTACTCCATCTCCTTATAATACATACCAGCATTTAGGATTACCTCCGGGGCCAATTTGCACACCTTCAATAAAAACTATTGATGCAGTATTAAATGAGCCTGCTACTAATTATTTATATTTTGTAGCAAAGCCAGATTGGTCGGGTCTTTCAAATTTTGCAGCAACTTATAGCGAGCACCAGGTCAATGCAAGAAACTACCAGCATTTTCTTGATAGTCTAACTCCAAACCAACAATAGCATTTACTTGTACAGATGACCAAACTGGAACGTATCATAATAACAAAAGGGCCTATCGCTTTTATTTTAAAAAGAAGCAAAAACTGGCGGCTACCCGGCTTTGAAGGTGTACCACTATACGATGTGATCAATTTTTTTTACAGACAAATAAAAACTGTTGGATTAACAGAAAGAGCCTCTGCAATAGCCTATAACTTTATCATGGCTATTCCCCCATCTTTTTTATTTTTATTTACATTGTTACCTAAGCTACCTTTTATAAAAACAAAAGAGATACAAAAGCAAATAACTTTTCTGGTAAAAGATATTGTTCCTGCAAATGGATATAATCAAAATATCATCAATTTTATTAACGATACATTTTTTAAAGCGCCGAAGTTCGGAATACTTTCTACAGGAATTATTTTAGCATTATTTTTTGCTTCAAATGCCGTGATGGGATTAATGCGTTCTTTCAACAAAGATTATATCGGCTTTGAAAAAAGAAGAGGTTTTAAGAAAAGATGGATGGCTATTAAATTAACAGCATTACTCTTTGGATTAGTGTTGGCTTGTATGCTATTATTGATAACACAACGTGCAGTATTAGTGTGGGTAGGTATACAAAATGTATCAGTAAGAAATGTGATCGTTTATGGCCGATGGATCTTTATTGTTGCATTAGTTTACTTCTCTATTGCCTTTATCTACAAATATGCGCCTGCAGTGCAAAAGCGATGGAACCTTATTTCACCGGGAACAATTTTGGCAACTGCGCTTAGCTTATTTGCGAGTTATGTCTTCACTGCATTTGTAAACAATTTCGGCAGGTATAATTTCTTATATGGATCGATCAGTACCGTTATTGTGATCATGGCACTTATTTATATTAACTCTTTAGTATTGTTGATTGGTTTTGAACTGAATGTGAGTATTAAATCCCTCAAATCGATCGCTGAACACAGGATAGCTGAAGAAGAAGCTGCAAAAAATAAACAGCAATTACACGAGCGGTGATTATTTAGGTTTTACAAATGAGTAAATTTGACAAAACCTTATAATTATGCGTAAACTCATTTTCTCTTTTATAGCTTTATTTGTTATAGCCGCTATGGCTTTTACTGTAATTGAACCTTTAGCAATAGGTAGCCTGATGCCAAAAGCTGATGTAAAAATGCAAGATGTTTCCGGCACATTAATTGCCATACAAGATGTAAAAAAATCAAATGGCGTATTGGTAATGTTTAGTTGCAATACTTGCCCTTATGTTGTTAAGAATCAGGAAAGAACAACAACGATTTGCAATTACGCAGATAAGATGAATGTCGGCGTTATCATTATCAACAGCAACGAAACACAACGTGCGGATGTTGATAGTTACCAAGCAATGCAAGCTTATGCAAAAGAACAGAAATACAGTTGGAATTATGTGTTAGATAAAAACAATGAAGTAGCTGATGCTTTTGGTGCCAACAGAACTCCTGAATGTTTTTTATTTGACAAAGGATCAAGACTTGTGTATCACGGAGCTATTGATGATAATCCTTCTGATGATACCAAAGTAACACGTCAGCATTTAAAAGAAGCTATTACAGAAGTTGCAGCAGGTAAAGATGTAACTGTTAAAGAAACGCGTAGTGTTGGATGTGGTATTAAAAGAAAGGGTTAATAATACTGACTCGTCAGATATATAGTTAAATAGAATTAAATACTTCAGAAAGAAGCCGCAAAGAGAACATAAAGTTTTTCTTTGCGGCTTTCTTTTATCATGAAAGGAAAGGGTTTCAATTAAAATTGAAACCCTTTCCTTTTATCGTGATTGATTAATAAGCTTACGACTATTGCACTATAAACTTCTTAGTAACATTATTAGAGCCATTCCTCAACTGAATAATATAAGCACCTGCAGCCAGATTAGCTGTGCCTAATGTTATTCTATCGCCAGCTATGGTTGCTATTCCTCTTTCTAATACAACCCCTTCAAAACTTACTACTCGTAAGTCAACTTGTCCTTGCCAGCCCGGTGTTACTATCGTAAGACCTTCTTGCGCAGGAACTGGATTTGGCATTAACACTACATCTGCTGTTTTTGTTTCTATAGCAGCAGGATCACTTTCTTCATAATCAGGTCTGCCATTTGTAACGCTTGATGTTGTTGCACTTAAAGTTAATGTTCCGAATGCCGAAGTATTTTGATAATCGTTTACAGTGCCGTTCCATACAGCCTGATTTGCTCTTCCAGATCCGTTATCATCATCATCATTACCCAAATCAAAACCAATACTTCTTCCTGCCGCAGGAGCTGTAATACCTAACTGCGACCATGGTATTGCTATCTCAACTGTATAACCTCCTGTGATCGGTGCCCAAGCATGTTGTAACCCATTTATCGCAAGTTTAGTAAATACACCGCTTTGATTGTATGATTCAATGATCTGATTATCTAAACCATCATAAGTAGATAACTTATTATTATTTGCATCAATAAATATTTCTACCGCATCATTGTTCCAATAGTTTGCTACTGTTGAATTTGTACTGAATAAATTCGCATCTAAAACTTTTGCTCCGATATATAGATTTGTATTATCCCATAACACACCGAATGTTGTTGTATTATTTGGTGAGCCTATTGTTGTTTTAGCAACTGATTTATTAAGATTCCAACCTGTTTCTGATAAATTACCATCTACAGTTATTGCACCCGGCGCCATGAAACAAGTAACCACACCTGCAGGATCTGCACCCTGTGCGATCGTGATCGTTACGGCTTCGCTTCCTGTACCACCGCTATTAATCGCATTTACAGTAGTAGTAAATGTTCCCGCTGTTGTTGGTGTACCACTTATTAAACCTGTTGAAGTGTTTGCCGATAAGCCTGCAGGTAAACCCGTTGCACTATAACTTGTTGGTGTGTTAGATGCTGTTATTGTATAACTGAATGCTGTACCTGTTGTTCCGCTCGCTGTTACTGCGCTTGATACTACTGGAGCTAGAACAGGCGCTGTCGAAACAAAAGTGATATAGTTAATATTAAATCCACCGGTCTCTTCATAAATACGTAGCACGTGTTGGCCCGCAGTCAGACTTGATGTTGTAACACTAACTGTTTGCCATGTTTGCCAACCACCTGTATTAGGTACTGCTACACTTCCTGAAATATTTACACCATCTGATTCTATATGTAAACTTTCTCCCGAATTTGGAGACGCTAATCTTAGTTGCAAAGTATATACCCCTGTGGCCGTTACGTTAACTGTATATTTCATCCATTCTCCCGCGTTTGTCCAGCCTACATCATATCCGCCGCCAGTATCTGTTGTTGTTTCGATATCTACACCATCACTTGTTCTGTATTGTCCACCGCTATTCACTACATCATTATCATTGTAAGCAATGCCTTGTCCGCCAAGATCATAATTCTCTGCTTGTATTGTTCCGGGGATTGGCCATGCTGTCCCACCGTAAGGCGATTCAGTTGTAGCCGCAGGATTAATTGTAACTGTTACAGCCTGCGTTCCTGTACCGCCTGAGTTTGTTGCACTAACGGTTACTGTAGAAGTTGCTGCAGTTGTTGGTGTACCGCTAATCACACCTGTTGTTGTATTAACTGATAATCCCGCAGGTAACCCAGTTGCATTATAACTTGTTGGTGTATTAGATGCTGTAATGGTATAACTAAAGGCTGTACCAACTGTGCCCGTTGCGGTTGTTGCGCTTGATACTATCGGTGCAATTACTGAATTACTAACGGTAATGGACAACGATTCAGTTCCTGTACCGCCGGCATTTGTTGCACTAATTGTTACAGTTGAAGTTCCAGCCGTTGTTGGTGTACCGCTAATTACTCCTGTTGAAGTATTAACTGATAAACCCGCTGGCAAACCGGTTGCATTATAACTTGTTGGTGTATTAGATGCTGTAATGGTATAACTAAAGACTGTACCCGTTGTGCCTGTTGCCGTTGCCGGACTTGACACTACAGGAGCAACTACTGCCGCAGGATTAATAGTAATGGTTACAGTTGCATTTCCTGTACCACCCGCATTTGTTGCACTAACGGTTACTGTAGAAGTTGCAGCAGTTGTTGGTGTACCGCTAATTACTCCTGTTGAAGTATTAACTGATAAGCCTGCCGGCAGACCAGTTGCACTATAACTTGTTGGTGTATTAGATGCAGTGATGGTATAACTAAAGGCTGTACCTACTGTACCTGTTGCTGTTGTTGCACTTGATATAACAGGTGCTGCTGATACTGCAATGAAAGTAATATAATTAATATTAAATCCACCAGTCTCTTCATAAATACGAACTATATGCTGACCGCTTGTAATACTTGGTGTTGTGACACTTACTGTTTGGTATGTTTGCCAGCCTCCTGTATTTGGTATTATGATACTTCCTGAAATATTTACACCATCTACTTCTACGTGTATGCTATTGCCAGCAGTTATTGCTGCAACCCTTGCCTGTAATGTATATGCACCGGTAGCTGTAACGTTTACTGTATATTTCATCCACTCACCTGCATTTGTATAGCCTACATCATATCCTCCACCTGTATCTCCCGTTGTTTCAACATCTACTCCTTCAGTTGTTCTATATTGACCGCCGCTATTTACGGCATCATTATCATTATAAGCAACACCTTGTCCGCCGAGATCATAATTTTCCGCTTGTATTGTTCCCGGGATTGGCCATGCTGTACCACCATAAGGTGATTCGGTTACCGTTGCAGGATTAATTGTAAAAGTCACTGCCTGAGTTCCAGTACCACCAGAGTTTGTTGCACTAACGGTTACTGTAGAAGTTGCTGCCGTTGTTGGTATACCGCTGATCACTCCTGTTGTTGTATTAACTGATAAACCCGCAGGCAACCCTGTTGCATTATAACTTGTTGGTGTATTTGATGCTGTAATAGTATAACTAAAAGCTGTACCTACTGTTCCTGTTGCCGTTGCTGCACTTGATATTACAGGAGAAGCCGCCAATGCAACAAAGCTGATATAATTAATATTGTAACCCGCTGTTTCTTCATAAATACGAATTATATGCTGACCAGTTGTAATAGATGATGTTGTAACACTAACTGTTTGCCATGTTTGAAAACCACCTGTATTAGGCACTGTTATCGTTCCTGAAATATTTGTACCATCTAATTCTACATGAAAAGTATTTCCTGCACTTGTTGATGCAACTCTTGCCTGTAATGTATATGCTCCTGCAGTTGTAACATTTACTGTGTACTTCATCCACTCGCCAGCATTTGTCCAGCCGACATCATATCCTCCTCCTGCATCGGAGCATGTTTCTATATCTACTCCATCAGAAGTTCTGTATTGCCCACCGCTATTCACTGCATCATTATCATTGTAAGCAACACCTTGTCCGCCAAGATCATAATTTTCCGCTTGTATCGTTCCCGGGATTGGCCATGCTGTACCACCATAAGGCGATTCAGGAACAGGAGCAGTTATTGTAATTGTTAATGCCTGCGTTCCTGTGCCTGCAGAATTTGTTGCACTAATTGTTATGGAAGAATATGTGCCTGCAGTTGTTGGTGTACCACTAATAACACCTGTTGAAGTATTAACTGATAAACCTGCCGGTAAATTTGTAGCGTTAAAACTTGTTGGGGTATTCGTTGCTGTTATGGTATAACTAAATGCAGTACCTGTTATGCCACTTGTTGTAGCTGCACTTGAAATCGCTGGTGCGGAATTTGTTATGCCATCCGCAAGATCCATTTCTGCTTTAGCTTGTGGAACATTTAGTTGTACAAAATAATTGAATGCCTGATCCAATTCTGATTGCACTGTAGCATTACCGACATATTTTTTTCTTAAAGTAAATAATCTATATACTTGTTGCAGATCTGCCTGCGTATAAGATACACCAGTAAAAGCCTGTACAGCAGTTAAGTTTGCATATCCCTGTTCTACCGTAGGTTCGATAATTGTTCCTTCGCTAAAATCGTTCCATGTTGCAATTTGTATTCCATCTAATACAGATTTATTTGCATTACACAATGATAACATTGCAGTGATCGTACTTGTTCCATTGTATGTGTATGGAATTAAACCATCTACATCTGCACCTCCATTACCATAAAAATCATTGAACCCTGGGTACGCTGAACCTAATACAATATTTTTGGAACCTGCAGTACTGGTATAATAATTAGCATTATTAGCATACCATGCAGGAGGATTACCACCTTGACCTGCCTGAGGATAAGGCCATACAAATTCTCCTGCAGCATCGCTGCCTATTTGGGCAGACTGTCCGTACAATGGTAAAAAACCTCCAGTGTTTCCACTAAGGATGGTATTCCATTGACCCGGTGATTTGAATTGTTGAGGACCAAAAACACAAACCAATGGCGCACCTGTTCCGGGAGCATTTCTCATGTCTCCCACTTTTATGTATTGCGAATTATTAAAATAATTATTTACTGCATAGCTGCCATTTGCTTGCGCACCACTCATACCTGTCCATGCGGCATCTTCCATTACCAAACCAAATTTTTCTCCAACACTTGCAGTCTTATTAACTAAAGCATTTGAATTCGTTAGCAATGGTCCCGCATCTGCAGCACCATCACCTGCTTGTCCATACCAATCGATCATCACACCATCAATACCAGATAACTTCATCAACAAAAGATGATACTCTATTACATTCGGATCTTGTCCATCATACGGACCGATCAAAGGATGATAATGTGCACAGATATTTCGTGTTTGTACTTGTGCTCCTGTATAATCTGTAACAGTAGTAAAATTATCAGGGCTGGCAACATTATTGTTAACATGGCTCCAGTGCGGGCCCCATTTATTGAAGTCGCCGGTATTACCATTTCCAAAACTTGTTACACCTGATCCCGGATTTTCGGGAGCAGAAAACCATGGCATATAGTGAACATAAACCTTCATTGGATTGGTCTTTGTTACTTGTGCGGGTTGAGCTTTGACGATGAAAAACATAGCAATAGAAAAAACAGTCAGCAGGAGCTGACGTAGTAGCGTTTTAATCATAATAGCAATCGTTTAGAAAATAAATGTACAAATTATTATTTGTAAAATATCAAATTTAAACCTACATTAATTACGCACATTGGTAGATAAATGCGTTCTATATACAAATGCAGGAATCTATTTAACATAAATTCCTGCACTATAAAATATTTTTTATACTATCTCTGCTTCTTGCCAACAACTAAAAGCACAACTCCGGCAGCAAGTGCAATTACACCTTCATATATTGGCCATTCTATGTTTTTATGTTCAGTTGTATTTATTTCAATAGGACCAATATTGGCTACGTTTTTTTCTTGTGAATAACTGACCCCTTTAAATATTAACATTGCAATTCCTACTACGATCAAAATAATGGCTAATGGTTTCATGATGTTTTTTTGTGGTTAGATATTTTATACGTTTAAAAAACAATTATGGTGCCAGCAGCAATACTGTATTAAATCGCCTGATAATTTATTTTATCGAATCTAGCCAACCACCGGTGAAACCTGCAATCCGTAAGCCATCAATAATATAAGAACATTGCTTCATCGTTGTCCAGATCAATTCCGTTTGATAATTTTCAATCATGATAACGATCGGGCCCTGATTTAAACCAAATCTCCACGGAGATACCCATCCATTTTTATTTGCAATTTTTTCGGGGTAGTTAGGATTAAAACTTGCATCAAATCCATACAACCTGTGATGTCTTAATTCTAATTTTTCAATTGCATGACGTATCGTATCAATTACAATTTCAGGAGCAAAAGGTAATGATGCAACAACACCCCATGGAGAAATTGTACCATCATCAGGACCGAACGGCGCACCTCGTGCTATGTAATCGTAAAATGTTATTTCTTTACTATCAACATTTAATAATGCGGGACCAGGGCCATCACTTGCTGTAAGGCCCCAACAATTCGGACCGTAACAAGAAAACCCCATTGGATTATCAATGGCATACTCGCGATGAACATGTGTAGCGCGTTTGCTATTTTCGAAATAATCAAATCCAACGTCTTTATTAAAATCATCCAACACATTTCGAAAGTCGATCCACATGTGCGAGAACTGATGAATGAATAAAGGACCGGCGTACAAATATTTAATATTGTATGCTTCTCTTAATTTGAATGTTGCAACCCATGCTTTATATCCTTCTTTATCAATTGGATAAGTTGGTGACGCTAAAGCCAATACATACAGTAGCATTGCTTCGTTATAATCTTCATTCCATCTGAAAGGAAGAAATCCCGTTTCGGGCCGCCAACCATGGCTTATTGTTGCAGCGCCATTTAATGCCCATTGCCAATCAACACGACGATATAAAAAGTCTGCTAATTGTCTTATTTCTTTTTCATTATTATTGTCCCCCGTAAAATAATTTGCCGCCGCTAAAGCACCTGCAATTAAAAAGGTTGTATCAACAGTCGACAACTCACATTCCCAACAACGTTTTCCTGTACTCATTTCAATGAAATGATAATAAAAACCTTTATACCCTGTAGCATCTGCTTCAGGGCCCTGATGGCTGTTATAAAAAAAACGTAGCACTTTACATATCCGACTTGCTGCATCTGCTCTTGAAATAAATTTTTTATGAACGCCGGCAATGTATGCCGTTATACCCATGCCTATAACAGCTATACTTGACGGAAAACCCGGTTGTGTTTTATCTGCTATTAACCCTGTAACAGGATCTACCTGTTCAATAAAATAATCAAAAGTTTCGCGTTGCAAATTATCAAGCATTTCTGCATCGGTCTCTCTTTCTATCCTTTTGTTTACATCAATCATACCATTTCTATTGTAATTAATGCAATTGCTTGCGGAAGCATTTCAACTTCTAACAAAACCCGATTATTCCTGTTCTAACTTTTATAGGACGACGCGGGAATAAAAATATCGTTAGCCGATTAACAACATTAGAAGATAAGACTCCCTAAAATGATCTCATCTCAATAAATAAAAGAGGATTACAAACAAAAGGGTCAGATAACTGGTAAATATAAAACCTCTATTTCTATGATGATCGTACAGATATATAAGATAAATTCATAACAATTTAATAACGAGCATGGCTATCCGCATTCCTTTTTGTCAGCCATACATATTACACGCTACTTAATTCGTTGCTTTCTAATGCTTCTGAAATAGTATCAAACATATCGCGCATTTCAAAAGGTTTGCCTACAAAATAATCAGCGCCTGCTTTCAGGCATATATTTTTTGCAGTTGGGAGGGCTGATATCATTACAACAGGAACCGATGATACAGCACTATTCGCTTTCAGTTGTTTGCATACTTCACTACCATCCATTCCAGACAATAGCATATCCATTACAATAACATCAGGAGCCAACTCTTTAATATACGATACGATGTTCACGGCAGTTTCTTTTACAAAAACTTTATACCCTTTTAATTGTAACATCGCTTTTAACATAAAGAGGATATCTTCATTATCATCGATGACCAAGACTTTAAAACTCATGCCGACTGTTTATATTAATTTTCTAATGGGAGAGAGAAAGAAAAAATAGATCCTCTTGCCGGTTCACTTTCTACCGATATTTTCCCTTCATGCCTTTGAATAATCTCTGCAGCAATAAACAGGCCAATTCCAAAACCTGGGAAAGTTTTTTCATCTCTTCCTTCAACACGGTAAAAACGTTGGAATATTTTTTCCTGATCTTTTTTGCTTATTCCTATCCCTGAATCTATTACAGATACCACAACTGTCTTATCTATCACGGCACTTTTTACAGTGACCATATTAAAATGAGGAGAGTATTTAATGGCGTTTGTTAAGAAATTAATAAGTACCTGTGCGATTCTAACTCTATCCGCATATACTGTGGTCTCTTTCCCCCTGGAAAACATAATATCAAAATCGGGTTGTGTATGTTTTACTTCCTCGATCGTTTCATGTATCATTTCATTGATAGAAAAATTTTCTCTATTTAGATGCAGGCTTCCTACCTTAATTTTCGACATATCCAACAAATCGGCAATCAGCTTTGTAAGTGTACCAATTTGCTTGTTAACCGTCGTCAATGAACTTTTAAGGAAAGTATCCTGGCTATCTTTATGTATGCTAAGCAATATCTGCACATATCCTTTTATGGAGGTGATGGGCGTTTTTAATTCATGACTTGCCATACTTATAAAGAAATCTTTTTGCTGCTCTAACTTTTTTATATCTGTAATATCTGTAACAGAACCTGCATAACCCTCGAACCTTCCGTGTATATTAAAATAAGGATAGCCTTCTGTAAGGCACCAACGCTCCTGATTATCCTGTTTTACTATTCTGAATTCAGCAATATATTTATCTCTTTTGCGAAATGCTTTCTCGAATGCAGGAATAACACCTTTATCTTCTTCCGCAACACAGCTTAACCATCCGTATCCGTAGTGTTGTTCCAATGGCAATCCTGTCCAATTGATCCACGTATCATTTACAAAAACATTTTGTCCGTTGATATCTGTCATCCACAAACCAACGGGTGAAGCGTTCGATATTGTTTTAAATAACAATTCACTTTTTTGTATTTTTTCTGCAAAAGTTTTTTGTTCATCTATATCCATACAACCACCGATGTAACCAATAAACTCTCCATCAGTAGAATACCTGGGAATTCCTTTATCCGAGATCCATTTATAGAAACCGTCATACCGTTTTAAACGATACTCCATATAAAATTCTTTTCTTGCATCGAAAGAAGAAGTATATATATCCAAACATCTTTGATAATCATCAGGATGAACTCCTTCAGCCCAACCGTTTCCTTGTTCCTGCTCCAATGTCCGACCCGTAAAATCGAGCCAGCCTTTATTAAAGAAATAGCATAGTTTATCTATGCCAGACATCCATATCATTACCGGTGCTGTATCTGCAACTACCTTAAAACGTTGTTCACTCTCCCTGATCGCTATTTCAGACTGCCTTTGCTCTGTAACATCCATCAGTGTTCCGATCAACCTTTTAGGCACCGATTTTTCATTATACATTACTTTGCCCTGCGTTCTTATCCAACCAATAGTATTATCGGGTTTTATAATGCGAGCCTCGTAATTATAATACCCTGTTTTCAGCGCCATATCAAAAGAGCTTTCAACAATAGTATGCAGATCATCAGGATGTATTTGATCTCGCATTTGGCGATGCGTCAGTAGTATTGATGGATCATGTCCAAAAATTTCAGCAAGCCTTGGAGAATGAATAATATGTCTATTATCAAGAGCAAGATCCCATGTTGCCAGCTTTGTTCCTTCAATAGCAAGACGTAAACGCGCTTCTTCTATTTCAAGTTTTCCCCTCGCTATCACTCTTTCAGTTACATCATTTATTGTGATCATTATTCCCGAAATAGTTCCATCCACTTCCTGCAAGGGAGAATATTCACAATCAAGATAAAACTTCTTTACCCCATCATCATCTTCAACATAAGCAATTGATCCGTTGTCTTTATATGGTTGCCGGGTAACAGATACCTTACTTAATATCGCAGGATATTTTTGATATCTCGGATCATTCAATTGTGGAAACACATCAAATAATTTTTTCCCTATAACCTCATGTTCCTCTTTGCGCCATATATTTTTAAACATGGCAGTGTTGGCTATTTCTATAACATAATCTTCGCCTCTAAGTATCGCCATAGCTATTGGCGACTGCATAATAACATTTCGAAATTTTCTTTCGCTTGTACGAAAACTATTAAGCGAATCTTTTTGTGCGGTGATATCCATTATGGTAACTAATACCCTTGTCGGATTTTTATCATGATCGTAAAAGAATTTTCCATACGCACTTATCCAGTGAATGGTTTTATCAGGCCATACAATACGCACTTCGTAACTAACGTTACCGGTAATATGCGCCAGCTTATTCGCCTCATCTCTTATGTGAACATCATCAGGATGAACATGGCTAAACAAAGCTTCGTAAGAAGGAGTTTCATCCCTAAACCCAAATATCTCATAAACTCTTTTTGTACAAGTGAATTTTTTTTCGGGAAGTGTAAGATCGATCATGCCCAGCATAGCTGTATCTATAGCAAGCATAGAGCGCTCTTCGTTGTATTCAATTTTTTTTCTTGCTTCTACCTGCTCAGTAACATTGTATCCCATGGTA